>Ga0207865_100052_pt1 | contig 139336 bp, 122 predicted proteins | sample HigsolmetaAR204D_FD_184836 | JGI IMG/M metagenome (GOLD analysis project Ga0207865, IMG submission 184836) | Ionic liquid and high solid enriched microbial communities from the Joint BioEnergy Institute, USA - AR20-4-D (SPAdes) (version 2) ... | reverse complement strand
AGAAGGGAAGCATGATCCTGACGAGCAATAAGAGCATTGGCGAGTGGGGCGAATTGATGGGTGATCCTGTTCTGGCAACAGCGGTGCTGGATCGGCTCTTGCATCACTGCCATGTCGTCAACATTCGGGGGAATAGCTACCGCCTCAAAGACAAAGTAAAAACCGGAATTTATTCGACACCAGGCACACAGGTGGGTCAATTTTATTCCGGCGCTGGTGGGTCAAATGAATTCCGGCGTTGACACATTGTTTCTCGTCCCCTCGTTTGTTAGCTTTCATTTTATTTCATATGAGGGGGTTTTTCGACTGCATTTTTATCGTAGCACTCCAATTTGCACCTGACGAAAGGGTGCCTGCAAGGGAAACAAATACTGCACCGGTCCATTTTCGAGAAAACCGTGAACATCATGACTCCAGCGGCGCTTGACGAAAGCTTGCCGCGAAATGGATTTTTTTGGTGGGTTCAGGACAGACCCCGCGATACGTCAGAACTGGGGCGGGAACTGCCAAAAGGTTCTTTTCAATCTCTCGGCATATTTTGGGAATGCCGTGCTGGTTATTCCTGAAAGGAATACGGTGGCGGTGCGCATGTTGAATCAAACCGTGAGAAATCCGGCAGGGTATGATTATGTAAGAGACATTCAAACGTTCGGAAATATGGTTTTGAAATGTGTTTTATCATTGAAACGATGACAGACTTTTCGGACCTGAAATCTTGCCGCTGCAGACAAGGCGGTGAGCGGTATAATCAGTAAAGGGAATGAAGGGCAACGCCCATTAATTGGCATTCGGTTCGCTGAAACCGAATGTTCTTTCAGACGTCTTTCATTATTGTGAGCGGAGCGGCAACATCTCTTTAGCAATGTGTCATTGTTTTGATATTTAACATCTGGCGTTCAAACCAAATGGAATGGTATGGGTGAGTCTCGTGAACAAAGCCGTATTGAAAAAAGGGTATCTGATATTCTCTCTTGTCTTGTCTCTGTATTTGCTGGTTGTGACGATTCTCGGATTCACGCCGCTTAGGGATGAAGCGTTCATGAAGCCGCTGAACACCATTTCGGTGTATGTGCTTTGCTATTTTGTGCTGGAGCTGATTGTGCTGTTCTTTATGGCCGACAATCTGAAAACGTATTTGAAGGAACAATGGATCAGCATCATCGCGGTTTTGTCCTCCCTGTCCGTCACAACCTTGATTGACGGCGTGATCGCGGTCGGTTCCTTAACCGGTCTGAAAGCACTTAAAGGGGTGAAGGGACTTAAAGCGCTGAAGGCGATGAAAAGCATGAAAGGCTTCAAGCTGCTTAAGGCGACAAAAAGCGCCAAAGTGGCGAAGACCGTCAAGATCGCGAAAAAGACCAGGAAGGTATTTGAGCATCCGGATGAATATGCGAGTGATATGAAGTGATCGCCGAAAGATGCTACATAATTGACGCCCGTGTCGGAAATGTGGTTTAATGGATGATGATGAGCCTGTCCGATGGCGGGATGAAGCGCGGACAGGCTCTGAAATCAACAAAGGAGTGAAGGAACTTTGACGAACTATGCGAAGTGGTTGATTCGGATTTCGGCGCTGTATGCGTTAATCGGCGTATTGCTCGGATCGGATTTGGCGGGGAGAAAAGATTATTCCCTTGTACCGTCCCATGCCCACATACTGGTGGTCGGATGGTTGACCCTTTTTGCCTATGGAATCTTTTATTATGTGTTCAAGGAGATCAGCATGAAGAAAACAGCCAAGCTGCATGCCTGGAGCAGTCTGATCGGCGGCGGACTTATGCCGATCAGCATGCTGATTTACTATAAAAATGAGACCACGTTTACCACTGTGGCGTTTATCGTCTCCGCTTCGGTTTTGCTCTTGGCCATCATTTTGTTCGCAGTTCTCGTTTTATTTGACAAAAAAATATTTTCCCGCAACTAGCCTGCACGCTGAGGCCGGACGACCTTCCATGATGTCTGCTTATTCTAACGAGCAGGAATATGCAATCGGAGAAAGAACGTTATCGATTTGCGCTCAAACGGAGGAGGCAGTACCCCACATGCGCTGATCGAAGAGTGCATGGAAAGCCCTTACAGATGGCGGGCGGAAACGGAGAAAGCGTTGCAACTATTGGAATGATCTTTTTTTATTGATTGACGAGCAATTTGATATGGTATGGAAAACCATCATACGTTTTTGGCTGAAAGGGCTGTCTGCAAAGGATGGCCCTTTCATTTGTTGCGGGAAGGACAGACGCCGGACCAATACATGATCGGAATTTATCAATCAAAACGGGCAACATGGGAATCATGGCATGCACGAAAAGGTCTTACTGAAGAAAATAGGGGGGGTTACATTCAATTGTTATGCGGTGTACCATATACATGGTGACTCAATCTCTCATTACACGCCGGATTCGATAAGGATGAAAAGGAAGGTGATGGGATGGCTGTTATTGTTGATTTTCGCCAGGTGTCGACGGCCGGGCTGGAATCTTCTCCGGTAGCCGAAAAGCTGGCGGGGTTGCGCGCCAACGAAGCTCGTTATTTCATGAACAAATACAAGCATCCGTTTACCGTCGCGTCTGCCGATGAAAGTCCGGAAACGATCGAGTATGTGGAGCGAATATTGAAAGAAGAACGCGGGATCGTGTTGTCAGCCAAGCCGCTGGAAACTTCGAGCTTTCAAGTTGAAAATATCAAATGGACATTCGTCTTTTATGAGAACGGTCTCGAGGTTAATGTGATGTATTCTTTGGATGATCCCAAAAAGCGGGCCGTAGGATTCAAGCTGTCCGAAGGGATGGAAGTGCCTGAGGAGCTGGCGGAAAAGAAGTTCAAATTCGCAAAACAGAAGTCCAAGCTGGCAGGGACCATTCGCGGCACGTTCTTCGTCATCAAGGGAGAATATTAATGCGGCATTGCGACAAAGGAGCTTGATGAGGGAGTTTCTAAGTTATCAGGAATGCTCCGTGATGAAGACAGGGGAGAAGACGGCGGGGGGTGCTCAGACAGCGGTGAAGATGATGCAGCCGTTTCGCGCGCTCGAGCGTGCCTGATAACGAGAGAATGATAAATGTTTCGAACAGCGAAGGACGCCTCAATTGGGCGTCCTTATTTTATAAAGCGACAGGATCAGCTATTCATTCCCTCGGATGCGGGAACCGGACTTACGAATGTTTCTTGTAGGATTCCAAGGTAACCAGACTTTTGAGTGTCCGATGCGCTCTCCATTCCAGCCACGCCGTTTTGCCGGGCGGCTCCCATGAGATCGGCCAACCGCCGTCTTCCTCTTGCTCGGATTCCAGCGCCTTTAAGTGGTCGTTGATCGTCGTGTCCGAGAAAAGCTTTCTGCAGTACGAATCCGGCAATGGAGCGAACTCCAACGGTGTCAGTCCGTAGCCTTTCGGCGGGGCCTCCAGGCAGAAAAATCTCGCACGATAAAGCTCGTCCGATAATTTGGCATAGAGCGCTTTGACTTCCTCGGTTTGCGGCAAGCTTTCAATCAGGCAGAAGGCGTTCAGAATGGTGTGCGAATCATCGTAAGTTGCGGTGCGGATGTGGCGCAGACAAGCCTCGATCGCTTGGTCCAGCCAAGGATGCTGAATCCCCTGCCAGTTTAATAGTCCGACGATGCTTGTCAGCCGGTCAAAGGAGGGCTGTTCCGATGCCGGGTTGTTCCAGTGCACGGCTCGGGGATAGTTGCGCGACGAAGCGGTAATCGTGACGATCCCCTCGTTCAGGTCGGCAATCTGCGACACATATTCGCAAACCTTGTAAGCCAGTTCCGGATCGCGGATTTTCGCATCATACAACGTCCTCAGGCCAAATTCCACAAACAGCGGCTGGCTTTCGGGCGCACGAAGGTCCGGTTCGAGCGCGTGCCCGAATCCGCCGTCCGCATTTTGATAGGCTTTCAGAACGGATAATACGCTTTCTTTTGAACCGCCCTGAAAGTAGTATTCGAACAGTCTTCGTTCAAGAAGCCTTCCGTTCTCCCAAATAAACGTCGCCGCTTTTTCAAAGTTCATAAAACACCCTCCTTGAACATTGATTCTTGCTATATTTTGTAACAGACGCAATACGCAGTCAATGTCATTGTATCATAGAATTACGAAACAAGTTCGCGGGAAGCCGCTGATTAGAGATTTTTCCGGACATGTTCGGGATAGTTTCAGCATCGGCGGCCGGACATAGGAGGGACTGGGACTACTCGGTAATTTCTGCGGTCAAGCCCCAAGGAACACGGCCGCCTTATCGGCAGTTGGGAACGACAGGTGAAAAAACGGCCCACGGCAGGTGTGAAATCCCGCCGTGAGCCGTTTTGATGATTTTACTGACTATCCGTTTAGACTGACGCTTGTATCGCTTTGTGTTGTGACCAACATCTTCCGCTGTTTGTCCAGTACGTAATAGACGATGCGGTACGTGATTTCCGCCAGCGCGATGCCGCCGGCCACGTCGATCAGCGCATGCTGTTTGATCAGGACGGTGGAGGCGATGATGCCCCACAGAAAAGCGGAAAACGCAATGCGCGGAACGATCGAAAACAATCGGTGCCGATTCATGGTGACGAACAGCAAATAGCTGGTCAAACAGTGGATGCTCGGAAAGCAATTGACCGGACGGTCGTTGCTGTAAATGAACAGCACAAGCCGGTCAAAGAGACTGTCCCCCGCGATGTCCGGACGAGGCATGTGAGTGGGGTACACGATGAAAATGATATTGCACACCATAACCGCCGCGTTGTAAATAATAAGGGTTCTCCAATACAGTGATCGGTTGGTCAATCCCAGGTAGAGTAATGAAATGTAGGGGATGACGATCCATGCCGCATAAAAAATAACGAACCACGACACGTATGGAATACGGTCATCGATGGCGCTGTTTACGGACACTGCGTCCGGTCCAGTGAGCCCCCCTATAAGCAAGTATATGAGACCATGCGCAGCTACCGTAAGAATGGCGAGCAAATGGCGGTTGTTCTTGAGAAACAGCAACATGATGTCCTCCTCAGATGTCCCTTGCTATCACTATTATACAATATGCGTCGGTATTTACTAGATTGTCGTCCTGCAGGATGCGAACGCAATCTTACATGATGGGTGTATGCCATGTTGGCCAAAGTCAGTAAGGCATAAACGTGCCTGGAGGGGGAGATACGGATGGACGGGCAAGGGAGTCAAAACCGTCGACGGCCGGAACACGCATTGTTGACGGTGCCGATCGGTCGGAGCGCCTGTATTCAGCAATCGTTATTTAGCGGACTTCGGAGCGGGAGATGAGGACGGCTGATTATTGCGCTGCTTTTAGTTGAAAAAAGATCGGGAAGTCCCGGTGATGCCTTCCTCAAAGCGGACGCCCGGCGGCATGATGACCGGGTTCGTGTTGAGGGAAGCGGTCAAAGTCTTTGGGACTTCGCCGATCTTTACGTTTTTACGCCGTTACAGTTTAAACTGCTTGATCAGATCGGACAGTTGTTCAGCCGTATCCGCCAACGATTTGGATGAATGGATAATTTCGTTCGTAAGGGCGATCTGCTCTTCGCTCGCCGCCGATACTTCTTCGGAATTGGCCGCAAATTCGTGGCTGATATCGCTGAACTCCTGCATCGTCCGCTCGAAATCGAGGCTGCTGTCGGCGATGATCTTCACGCTGGAGGTGACATTGGCCACGACATCTTTCAAATGTTGCGCCTGCTCCTTGATGGATTCGAAAATATCCCCGTTCTCTTCGATGATCTCCACGCTGGAATGCAGGGATTTTGCGCTGTGATCCATCTTGCGGATCGCGGTTTCCACGCCGTTTCTGATTTCCACGATCAACGCGGCGATTTTTCTGCTGGCATTGGCCGTTTCCTCAGCCAACTTTCTGATCTCGCCTGCGACGACGCTGAACCCTCTTCCCGCTTCTCCGGCTCTCGCCGCCTCGATGGAAGCGTTTAAGGCCAGCAGGTTCGTTTGATCGGCAATGCCGCTGATCAGATCGGTGATCTGGCCGATCTGATTGGACGTGTGGCCCAGTTCGGAAATCACTCTCGCGGCGTCTTCCGTGTCTTCTTTCAATCGGTTGATCCGGTCCACCGATTCCGCCACCGTATGGTTTCCTTTGTCGATATGATCCAGCATCGACAAGGTTGTCCGTTCCATGGTTTCCGTGCTGGTGTTGACTTCGTGAATTTGATGGATCAGATCTTTCAGATTGGATACGGTCGATTCGATCTTGCTCGATTGATGATCCGCGCCGGAGGCGATGTCCATGATGGTGCGCCCCACTTCTTCGGCTGCTTTGCCGACCTGTTCGCCGGACGCATACAATTGTTCGCCGGATGATGCGATCATTTCGGCCGTGTCGGACAGTTCGGAGACGATCGATCGTAAATTTTGCGCCATAGCGGCAAACGATCTCGCCAGTTGGCCAAGTTCATCTTCTCGCTTCATCGCTTTTTTCGATATGCTCACCGAAAGATTGCCGTTGGCCAGCAGTTCCGCTTGGCGAGCGGCTTGCAGGATCGGTTTCGAGATTTTCTTCGACAGAATCCAAATGATGAGCGAAGCCAACACGATGCCGGCCAACATAACGCAGAGCAGAGCCAAATTCAGATCGTTAATTTTTCCTGTGTATCCGGCTATGGGCTTGTAGGTCATGATGTACATGCCGTACTTGCTGCTCTCGCTGAAACCGGCGATATAATCCGTATCATTCCAGGTGAATGTCGCGGTTCCCGCTTTCTCTTCCGCTATCTTCTGATAAATGTCCTGCAGTCCGGATTCTTCTTCCTTAAGATTCAGGGACAGCACATATTCCGGATCGGTGGAAGAGATGACGAGTCCGGCGGTGGTAAAGACGAGTGTTTTCAGATTCGTATCCGAATTATTGTGATCGATGATTTTTTGCGACACGCTGTTTAGCTCGATCGCCGCTCCTATGACGCCCCCCAGAGGCAGGTTGCCGCTGTCTTTTACGGGGACAACCACAGTCATGACCGGACGACCGGTGGTTGGAGACGGCACCGGCTCTCTGAACTGGATGCTCTTTGCGGTTCCCACTTGTGCATTTTCCCACCCGACGGACGATCCGCCGATTCCGTCGGCGATCACTTTGTTTTCGAACATCAGATAGATGTTTTCATACAGCCCTTGAACGAGCTTCACATTGCTCGTCAAATAATTCGAGATGACGGTCAATACTTCACTGTCAAATTTGCTTTCCGATTCACTGCTCTGTTCGTTGTCCGATTCGCTGACCGATTCGTTGTTCAATTCGTCGTTCAATTCGCTGTCCATTTCGTTATCCGATTCGGTGCTGGTATCAGTAGCCGTAGCCTTTTTAAGCGCATCGACGATATCGGGCTGCATCGCGATCATTTGCGCTTGTCTCACGATATCCGAGATGGCTAATTCGAATTGATTGCGCTTCTCGGCTGCGATATTCGCGAGTTCTGTTCTGGCCGATTCTTCAAGATAATGTTCAGACAAGCGACCGGTAACGTACAGACCTGCCGACAGGGGGATTAACATGCACAGTACGAAAACTACGAAAATTTTCCCACTCAGTTTCTTCATCCTGCGAAATACGTTGATCCGCATATGCATCCTCCTCAGAATTCACATCATGCTGTTGGGACCACTTTCGATGAATATTACTACATTAATATTTTTCGTACGCATGTCGATTTTTGTTTATATCAAATAAATGTATTCGTATTAAAAATTTCATTTCACCTTCCAGTCAGATGGATGAATCGGTTGAAAACATGAACTTTTCACAGATTTATGCAAGGTTAATTTCACGGTCATTTTGCCGGTTCATATTTATAACGCCGTGTATGCGCCCTGCATATTCGTCCGGTTTTCGACAAATCAGGCTGAAAACATTTTGTGAAGTCGCTTGAATTTATTAGTTACTTTTCGTTAGTATATAAATTGAAGTTATTAACTGTGGAAATGAGGGCTGATTATGCAGGAGAAGTATCGCAGCCTGGGGTGGAAATTCTCGTTGGTTCTCATCGTGACGGTGGCGCTTTTCGGAATCTCCGCATACATCGTCGGAGACGGGATGGATTTGGTCAAACGCAACATTGAAGAAAAAGACCGCATTCAAGAGCGGGTGCTGGCGATCTCGGAATTGCATTCGCTGTACAGAAGCAGAGAGCTTGAGCGGCAAGATTTCATGCTGAGCCGGGATGGGAATCATCTTGGGCAAATCGCCGTTTTGACCGAACGGGTGCATGATTCGATTAACCAATTGATGCCGGACAGCTCAGCGGAACAACAGCAATGGCTTGAACAAATGCTGGAAATTGAAAGCGAATACAATTCGCTCTATCCGGCGGAAATCGAACCTGCGCAAGCTGCGGCGTTCCGTCAAGCAACGCTGGACCTGCTGGATCAATTGCTGGAAGCGGAACAACTGAAAATCGGAGATCGGGCGGATGAAACGTTCAGCCAGTTGAAAGGAAACACCCTTGTCTTGATTTTCTCCATTGTGATCTGCGCGGTCGTCGGATTGACCCTCGTTTTCATGGTGAACCGGAATGTGCGGCGCGGTCTGCATGAAGTCGTGCATATGGCTGACGAAATCGCGAGCAAAAATTTGCTCGTTCCGGATATGGAATACTTGGAACATGACGAGATCGGGCGGTTATCGTCTTCCATGAACCGGATGAAATGGAATCTGCAAAGCATGATGGAACAGATCATGAACACTTCAATTATCCGAACAGGTAAAAGCTTCCGTCGCGCATATTACAGCCATCGTGCAAACCATCCGGCGCGAAACGGAACATGTGGTGACATCCCTGGACCGGGGTTACGCCATCATTATGGAAGGCAAAAACCTGGTGAACCGCACCAGTGAAACATTCCTTCACCTGAAAACGGCCATCAATCAGATTGGCGAACAGATTGGGAATATGTCCTCTTCCCTTGACCATATCAGCGATCAAACGTTGCATATTCAACAGTTTCTTGAAGATACGACGTGGTTGTCCGAGCAAACGGCCGCCGGCGTATCGGAGGTGTCCTCCATTGCCGATGATTTTCATCTGATGGTCCGTGAGGTGGAGAACAGCACGTCCTATCTCGATCAGGAAACAGGCAAGCTTAACGGCATGATCAATCAATTCAAATTATGAGCGGAGGCCTTATGATGATGAAACAATATGCTTGGAGTCTACTCATTTTGCGGTTGAGTTTGGGGTTCAGCTTTGCCATGCACGGATTCAGCAAATTCAGCGGGGGGATCGAGAACACCTCCCGCTGGTTTGACAGTCTCGGGCTGCCCGGCATATTGGCATACGGTGTCGCGCTGCTCGAGGTGCTGGGCGGTTTTGCGCTGATGGCCGGATTGTTCACGCGCTTTTTATCCGCTCTGTATATGATTGTGATGATTGTCGCCATTTTCAAAGTGCAGTTATCGCGCGGATACCTCGGCGGCTACGAACTGGAGGTCACCTTCCTGGCCGTCTCGTTGGCGCTTCTGGTCAGCGGAGGCGGGCTGTATTCGGTTGATCATGCGCTGTTTCCGTCGAAGAGAGTGTTGAAGGAACTGCGTGATGAGAAACGGCGGAATTCCGGAGCGGAAGAGAAGCTGACGCAACAGGCTTAACGCGAGAATTTAAGACGAAGACTCAGTACCGCATTCAACCGTGAGGCGAGCCGGGCTATCCCAGGCGGCTATCGTGTTTCCCCGATCAACTTGCGTATAATGAAGGCGGAGTAGCGCTATACCCGACATTGATGGGAGGGTGAACGAACATGAACATCGGCTCGATCGGTCAAAACATCAGAAAATTGCGTGAGGAACGAAGCATCACACAGCAGCAGTTGGCGGACGCGCTTGGGGTATCGTTTCAAGCGGTCAGCAAATGGGAATGCGGCACCACCGTTCCGGATATCGGCATGCTGCCGTTGATCGCGGATTATTTCGACATTGCGATCGATGATCTGTTTAAAGCGGGCATGACGGCTTACCGCCATAAGGCGCAGAGGCTGTTGGCGCAATATGAGAGCGACATTCGGCAATCGGAAATCTTCGAGCTGGCGGACAGGGAATATGTGAAGCTGATCTCGGAGAACAAGGCAACTTCGGCGGATTTGGGACAATACGCATATTTGAACGATTTGCGCGCGCAGTATTATTTGCAATTGGCTGAAACCTGTTATGTGCGGGCGATCGAAGAAGGCGAAACGCAAAAAGACGAAACCTTCTACAAGAATCAGCGTCAGTACGTCCGCTTTCTGGCGCGTCAGGGCAGACACCAAGAAAATATTGAACGGCATACCGCCTTGCTGGAACAGGAACCGGACAATCCGATGAACTATTCGTCCCTGGCCGCGGCGTATCAGAGTGCCGGGGATTATGAGAAAGCGGCTGAAGTTGCCGGGAAGGGATTGTCGGCTTTTCCGAACGACGTCATGTTGCTCATCAGCGCGGGCGATTCGTATAAACAGCTCGACAAGTTCGATCAGGCGATCGCCTGCTGGAACAAGGCGTTTGAAGCCGATCCCGAAGCGATCGACACCCGTTATTCATTGGCATTTTATTATCTCGAATCCGGTCAACGAAGCAAAGCGAAAGAAGTGCTGCTGCAAATCAAGGAATGGAATCATCAAAGAGGATACTACATGGAGAACAAGTGGGTAAACGCTGAGTTGAAGAAGCTGGAGGACATCGACTGACATCCTTGAGAATGAAGCATTGCATCCTGATGTTTGAGGGGATTCATGAAGCAGACCGTTTCCTATCGGAGCGGTCTGTTTATTTTTGACCGGAAGGCCGCAATCTGGCGGCACCCGCCATGTCGTTGGAAGATCTTCTTCGGTTTGTTAGAATGGATGAAAAGCGATTCCAGAAAAACGTGCGAAAGGTGATGACGATGAAAATCATTGTGTTCGGCGCAACCGGAGGCGTGGGACGACACGTGGTGCAGCAGGGACTTGAGAGCGGCTTCGAGATAACGGCGTTTGTACGGAATCCTGCGAAATTGCCGGTTTCTCATGAGAAGCTGCGCGTCGTACAGGGAAACGCCCTCCATCAGGAGGAAGTGGCCGCAGCGATTGCGGGGCATGATGCGGTCGTGTCTTGTCTTGGCTCAAGCCAGGGGTTGAAGCGATCGACCGAACTTCGGGAAATGACGCGTTGCATCGTGCATGGAATGAAGGCGCATCAGGTTGAACGCATCGTGTACACCGCATCGGCGGGTATCCATGGCGAGTTGACGAGACTGAGCGGGAAACTGATCATGCTCCTGTTGAAAAATCCGCTGGAAGATCATCGGGCCGCCGTCGAAACGATACGGGAACACGGGTTGATTTACACCATTGTAAGGCCTTTGGGGCTGACGAATGGCCCGTTGACGGGAAAATACAGAGAGTCCGCGGAAGGCGTGCCTCAACGGGCGAAGTCGATCTCACGCGCGGATGTCGCGCATTTTATATTGAAAGCTTTGCTTGATCCGGCCTACCGCCATGCCTCCGTCGCCATCGCGGATTAAGATTGGCTGTTGACACGGGAACATATGTTTGGTATTGTGGAGCAGGAGAGGAACATGCATGTAATACGGGGGTGTGATCATGGACCTTGCGTTGGAGTTTATTGAAAGCATGCTGCCCAAGTTCCGTTCGGAGATGAGGGGCATTCTGAAAGTGATTGACCAGATATCCGAAGAGGACATCATTTGGTCGCCGAACGCGGACAGCAACAGCATCGCCAATCTGATCGCTCATATCCGCGGTTGTGTCCATTCACGGATTGAGCAAATCTTCTACAACATTCCCGACACGAGAGACAGGGATAAAGAGTTTGAGCGCGGACTGAAGATGTCGAAAGAGGAGGCTTATCAGAAGGCAAAGGAAGCGTTTGAGATCATCATCGAATATCTTGAGCATCTTAAGGCCAATCCGCATTTGCTGATGTCGCAGCCTTTTCTCCATTTGCCGCCTCTTACGTACAGCCAGGTGAACAACGAAACGACCGTTCTCAACCTGATGATCGCGATGCTCAGAGAGATCCATTATCACACCGAACAGATCGTGTACATAGCGAAGATTCGAAAGGGGATATTGTCATGGGATTGAAACTGAACGCTGCGTACATCACGATACCGGTAAGCGACCTGAACCGCTCCCGGGCCTGGTATGAAGAACATTTCGGTTTCCGGACGGTGGTGGAAGATCCTCTGTATTTCGAACTGCAAAATGAGTCCGGCATAAGGGTGTTGCTTCTGCAAAACGAGCATCGTCTGAATTCTCATATCGTGTATCCGAACAGCGCTCACCAACCGTCGTACGGGTTCATCGTAGATGACGCGGAATCCGTATACCGCTACCTGCGGGATCAAGGCGTGAAGGTCGGGGAGTTGTTCGACTACCAGGGCAAATCATTTTCCTTCTACGACCCTGACGGCAACTACATCGAAATCTGGAGCTTGCCAGAAAACAGATTATGAGCGGGAGATAAGGCGGGGCGGTCAGCGGAGGTAATACCGGATCAGAACGCGTTCAGGATGTGTTCGGAGTGGAATCCGGCAGCGGATTTGCCCCGCCGGGGTGGCATATAAGACTATATGCAGAGATGGTGCGGTTCAGCCGAATGTATTTACGCATGATACGGCTCGATCATGCAAGTGTTTGGCCCATGCTGCTGGGCTCGTTCGATCACCTCGACGGAGGCTTCGACGACGGCCCGAATATCCGTATTCGGACGAACCGGACTGACGAGGCCGCCGATATAGCAACCGAGCGATTTCGGACAACCGATCGACGGGAAATCAAAATGTTTCATATCCTCGATGATGCTTTGCGCGGCCTGATGCTTGTCTTCACCTTGTCCCCCACTTCGAAGCCGTAATCGTCATTCACCTGTTTGAAGTGGCTGATGTCAAAACGAAATATCGAAAGCTGATCGTTTTCGGACCCCAGAGCGAAAATATCGGACGTTGTCTCGAGGAACATTTCCATATTCGGAATGTTCTTTTTAATTTCTTGCACATCCTCAAACGCAATTTGCTGCAGGTCAATCTTCTTGCTCATATGAAATCCCTCTTTCTCAATGATGGTGATCAACCGGTCGATGGCGATCTTTTTCTGAATCTGTTCATTTAACGCCGAAGCGATCTCGATCCGTTTCCGCACCAATTGTCGGATCACCATCTCACGGTCAAGAGGACCGCTCAGGAGTTCCTTGATTTCGTTCAAGGAGAAATCGAGACTTTTCAACACGATGATCCAATTCAGCAGATGGGACGCTCCGGCGCATAAGTGCGGTAACCCGTCTCCGGATCGATCTTGACAGGTTTCAGCAGTCCGATTTCATCGTAGTACCTGAGCAGCTTGGTCGTCACTTGGTTCAACTTCGCGAATTCTCCTATTTTCAAAGAGTTATCATGAAGGCCCCAAATGGAAAAGCCAAAGCGCTCCGATGTTGGAGGCTTTGGCCTTTCTTCATTCTGAGACCCCGCCGCGCATCGCCATCGCAGCGGCGTAGGGCTGATCGGTCCGATCAAGCGCCGTACGTCGTCGCGGTGCGCACGATGCGGATTGGTTTATGTATGAAGGATGATACCGTATCGTTTGGTATGATGACTTTCATTGCGCGGTTGTTAAACGGCGCCGCCTATCAGAACGGAATGCGCGGTCCGCTTATGACATAGCCGTGTTTGTCGGCCCATGCCACAAGCCCTTTCCAGAAGCGTTCACATGCGTCAACGATCTTTGCGTAGTCCGACAGTTCGCCGGACATCACCATCCGTGCCACCTGCTCGAATCCGTCGGGAAGATCGGACAGCTCAATCGCTTCCGGCAGAACCATCGCGCCTGTCGAGAAGAGCTTCCTGTGGTGCAGACCGGCCAGCATGGCGCCGTAATGGGCGAACTGCATCGCCAGATACGGCAAGTAGGTGTGCGGCCCGTTCGCGTTGACGTTTCTCAGTTTCCCGATGAACTCGTACATCTCGCCCACAAGGACTTCGTTGATATTTTGTCTGAAATCTTCCTCCGTCGGAGATTCGGCCGCCTTCTTCAACCTGGGGAGGAAGCCTTCGGGATCATACAAGCTCAGATTGGTGAAGAACGGTCCGTGCGTCAGCGGCCATTCTCCGTCAAGCGTCGCGGCGTCCTGCAAGATCACGTCCTCGGTGCGGACGTTCACCTCGGCTTTCCACGGGCCCGCGACCCATTCGTAGCTGAAATCGACCGGCTCGTCGGACTGCTTCAGCACGCAGAACATTTCGATATCGGAGAAGGGGCCGTCCGCTCCTCTCGCGATGGAACCGTACACGCCGATGGCGAGAATGCGGTTCCCGTACAATTCATGCAGGCGGGAAGCTATTTCGTTGCACAACTTTAGCCGTTCGTCTCGAGACATTTCTGCAGGTCCGATCATATGCGCTCAGCATCTCCTTTGCAATGAAAATATCGATTTGATCTGTTTCGCAACGATAAGTTCGATACGCGAGGATCTGCGCCGCCGGCGCGCAAAGAACGGATAGGCGTCATAAGCTTTGACCATCGCCGGATGACGATGGTCAAAGTTTAACCGCGCCATTATTTCTTCATCATATGGAATACTTGTTCTACGTCCTTGTCGCCGCGTCCGGACAAGTTGACGATGATGATCTGATCCTTGCTCATGGTCGGCGCCAGCTTCTTCGCGTGAGCGAGCGCGTGCGCGCTTTCGAGAGCCGGAATAATGCCTTCGGTGCGCGACAGTTCCTGGAACGCTTCCAGCACTTCATCATTCGTCACGGTCACATATTCCGCGCGTCCCGAAACCTTGAGATGGCTGTGTTCAGGGCCGATGCCCGGGTAATCGAGACCGGCCGCGATCGAATAAGTCGGCTTCGGATTTCCTTCTTCATCCAGCAGCACGAGACATTTGAACCCGTGAATGACGCCCGGCACGCCTTGCGTGAGCGTTGCGGCCTGATCCGGCTCCACTCCGATCAGGCGCACCGACGGCTCGTCAAGGTAATGCGCGAACGCGCCGATCGCGTTGCTGCCGCCTCCAACGCACGCGATCACCGCGTCCGGGAGCCTTCCTTCCTTTTCGATGATCTGACGCTTCGATTCTTCGCTGATGATCGATTGGAAATGCTTGACGATCGTCGGATAAGGATGCGGACCGACGGCGGACCCGAGCAGATAGAACGTATTCTTATAATTTTGCACCAGATCGCTCAAGGCTTCGTCCACCGCGTCTTTCAGACGGGCTTGTCCTTTGTGGACGGGGACGACTTTGGCTCCGAGCAGTTCCATGCGGAATACGTTGAGCGCCTGCCGGCGTGTGTCTTCCGCGCCCATGTAGATGACGCATTCCATTCCGAACATGGCGCAGGCGGTTGCCGTCGCCACGCCGTGTTGTCCCGCGCCGGTCTCGGCGATCACCCGTTTGACCCCCATGCGTTTGGCCAACAGGATCTGTCCGATTACGTTGTTGATCTTATGGGCACCCGTATGGTTCAGGTCTTCCCGTTTCAGATAAATCTTCGCTCCGCCCCAATGCTCCGTCAGATTGCGCGCAAAAGTCAGCGGATTTTCCCTTCCCACGTATTCCCGCAGATAATAGCGGTACTCTTCATTGAATTCAGGATCGTCTTTGTACTTGTTGAATTGTTCGCTCAGATGATCGAGCACGACCTGCAGGTCCGGCGGCACAAAACTTCCGCCGAATTCGCCGAAATAGCCTGCCTTTATTTGTTGTTCACTCACTCGAGTCCCTCCGATTTATTGAATGATTATGTATAACGATCGTAAAGAAAAACGCTTTAATTGTCAACGAAGCGCCGCGCTTGCGGCACATGTTTCGCAGACCCAATTGACGAGAGTATTTTCAATTCCGAAGTCACTCGCCATGTACGGCATTCCTTGAAATGAACGATTGTGTTGCAGGGTGACAGGTTTGTCCGCAAGCCCGCATTCCCGATTACAGCCAACATCGGAACGGAATCGTAGATATCCGAATCATGACTCGGGCAGAATGAAGCCGTACTTCCCGTCGATCTTCGCCAGAATCAATCCTTCGGCGTATACGGAGACATCCTCGAAGCGGATCGGAACGACGATGTGCTGCTTCCGGTCGACAACGCCCCATTTTCCGCCCTTTCGCACTTTCGCGTACTCTCCTTCGAATAGGCCGACTTCGTCGAACGCTGTTTCTCCCAAGCGGTTTCCCTCGGCATCGATGTAAAACCATTCTTCCCCCTGGCGAACCGCCGCGTAACCGTCCCAAAACGCGAATGCGTAACATTCATCGTATACAGGCGGCGTCACCTCGGTTCCGTCACGGCGGATAAATCCGATTTTATCGCCCGACTTCACCGGGAGGACATCATAACCCCGGCCGATATCGTCGTAGACGCCGCTCAGCCTGCTTCCGTCGCTCAGCGACACGAGATACTTTCCGGCATTGTCCCGCACGACGGCATAGCCGTCAAACGGAATGATCTCGTCATACAGCGGTTCGAGCACCCAGTTGCCGGAAGGATCGATGGCGCCCCGTTTGCCGTTGAGGGTGACCACGGCCATGTCGTGATGAAAAGAGGAAGCGTCATCGTATCGATAGGGAATGACGACGTTTTTCGCCAGATCGACATATCCCCATTTTCCCGCATCGTCCTGCATGGAAATCTTCCCTTCGGACAAAGCGCCGACGCGGTAAGGTTCGCGCTCCCAGACGGCAATTTCGTTTCCCGTTTCGTCGATATAGCCGAAGGTGACGGCATCGAGCATATTGCCGTCCTCATCCCGGTGCACCGTCACGAAATGCGCGAGACCGTCTTGGAACGGATAAATCTTCGTATACTTCGGAGGAACGATGACCTTCGGCGCTCCCTCCGCCAGCCTCACGACGCCGACGAGATCGCCGTCGTAAACATAGGCATACGGAAGATCGATCTCGTCATCCGCACGAATGTCCACAAAATCATACGCGGGTTCCGTGAACAGGCGGCCGTCGGCATCCATGAACCCGTATTTGCCGCCGCTCTGGTAGACGGCGTATCCATTCCACAGGAAGATACGATCGTACTCCGGTCCGACCACCCATTCGCCGCGTTTATCGATCAGCCCGTATCGGCCGCCGGATTGGACAACCGCGCGTCCGCCGCTGAACAGTTCCGCGTCGTCGTAAAGGAAGTCGATCGCCGTTTCCCCACGGTCGTTGATGTAGCCCCATTTGCCGTCCTTTTTGACGGGAGCGAGACCTTCCTTGAACCCCGAGGAAGCCGTTCGCGTTCCGAGCACATATTTGGTTTCCTCATACGCCGGTTCGGCGATGAGCCGGCCCTTGGCGTCCGCGAATCCTTTGAGCAGCCGGCCGCCGGACTGCACGGCCACTTCCATGATGCCGTCGATCAAATAGCCGCCCGCCTCGTCGAACTGCGGGAGGATTATATAGGAGACGGCTCGTTCCGAATCAGGATGGGGATCGGGCGTTCCATCTTCAAGCACGCCGGATGCCGCATTCGCTTGCTGTTCTCCGCCTTGCCGTTCATCCTTTGCGTCTCCTTCACAGGCGGATGTGAGCAAGGTGAACAGCATGATCATATGGGCTAACGCGGTTTTTCGCATGTGTTCCATTCCTTTGTCCGTTCATTAAGTCAATCGTATCATATTTTGGCAGCCCATTAAAACTGATGAATTCCCGTCCGAATGCCGGGCCATTGTGTTATAATCAGGAAAACAAGGAAAATGGAATGCGAAACCGGAAAAGCATTTTTCGGCTCGTAAGTTTGCAGGAGGGATGCATGATGGCGATTCCATATCGTCAAGAGGTCGAAATGTTGACGCTCCATGATCCGACGCAGGAAGGAAAACTGATCCGCCGCCCGACGGAGGTTCGATACGATCCGCTGACGGGAGAGACGTCGCGCATCCTGTTCGACTCGGGGACGCCGTTCGTACCGCCGGATTACAGCGGGCAGGCAACGTCAGGTTGGTGTCCGTTCTGCGATGAACATGTTTTCACGTCAACGCCCAGATTTCCCGATGACGTGGCGGAGGGCGGGCGAATCGTCCGCGGAGAGGCGGTGCTGTTTCCGAATCTGTATCCGTACGCGAAACATAACGCCGTCATCCGCATCACGAAGCAGCATTATGTGCGGGGCGGACAGTTCACCGCGGAACAATTGGAAAACGCTTTCAGCATCGCGCATGCCTATTTGAAAAAGATCGTCGACGCCGATCCGGCGGTGAAGCATGTATCGATCAACTGGAATTACCTTCCCCCGTCGGGCGGCAGCATCTTGCATCCGCATATTCAGGCGATCGCCTCGGAGCATCCGACCCGCTGTCAGGCGACGACGCAAACCGCGTGCGACCGGTTCCTTCACGAACACGGCACCGATTACTTCCGCGCGCTCATCGAGGAGGAGAAGCGGCTGGGTGTTCGCTGGGTCGGACAAAGAGGGGAGATCAGCTGGGTTCATGCTTTCGCGCCGCGAAGCCACATGGATTTCATCGGCGTGTTGGAACGGTCGGCTTCGTTCGCCGAGCTGGACGATAGCTGTTGGAAGGCCCTGGCGGAGAGCGTGCTCCGTTTTCTTACCTGCATGCGGGAGAAGGGACTCGAAAGCTTTAACCTTGCGCTGTTCCTGCCTTTGCAGCCGTCCTCCGTCCGCCCGCACATTCGTCTTGTGCCGCGGTTGACGTACGGGGTCTTGGGAACGAGCGATATGCATGTGTTGAATTTCCTTCACGGAGAATCGCTCAGTCTGAAGCGGCCGGAACAGAACGCCGGCGAAGCGGCGAAATATTTCGCGTAACGGAAAGACGGGCGGCAAACCGCATGATGGACGAAAGCCGCCGCGATCCCGGCGCCGGTATGAAGTCGCGGGATGCGGCGGCATTTGATCTGCCGAGTGTTATTCGTGTGATTCATTGAGCAGGTTCACGATGTCTTCCTCCAGCTTTTCGGGAGGCGTGGTCGGCGCGTACCGATTGACGACGCGGCCTTTTCTGTCGACCAGAAATTTTGTGAAATTCCATTTGATGATCGGTGACACAATCCCTTTTTGCTGTTGCTTCAAATAAGTAAAAAGCGGTTCTTCGCCTTCCCCGTTCACCTTCACCTTCGCGTACATCGGGAAGGTAACGCCGTAGTTCGTCTGACAGAAGTTCATCGTCTCCTCGATCGAGTCAAATTCCTGATTGTTGAATTGATCGCACGGAAAACCGAGAACGACCAGCCCTCGGTCCTCATATCGCTCGTACAATTTCTGAAGTCCGGCAAACTGGGGCGTAAGCCCGCACTTGCTCGCCGTGTTCACGATCAGCAACACCTTGCCCTCGTAATCTTTCAGGGATTGCTTCTCCCCATTCGCTTTCGTGACCGTAAAGTCGTATACCGTCGTCATGTACCGCACCCTCCTTCATCAAGAATCCGTCAACCGGATGATTTCTTCTATGCTTCATCTTAAAAAGGCTGCGGACAAAATGCAAATATCACCGGAAACGCGCTTTTTGCCTGGCCTACGGGATTGCGCGAATCGTCTTCATGCGAACGTTTGCTACAAGGTGCGTCCGCGCAGCGTAGAGGATGCCGGATGAAGCAGAGTCCGTTGACGCTTTTGGTGACGATGATGCGGTTGCGCGCGAAGAGTCATTCGGACAAACAGGTTGTTCGACAGCAACGATGCGATGATCAGCGCGGTTCCGATCAAATCGAACGCCGTCACATGATACCCTTGCAGGACGGATACGGCCAGCGTCGTCACCGGCACGATATTAATGAACAGCAGGCCGTTGAGCGGCGACAAAATCGCGACTCCCGCATTCCAGCCGAGCAGCGCGATCAGTCCCGGAAACACGATCATGAAGATGAGATGCGGGCTTGCGTCCATCAGCGCGTCGAACGTCGGCGCGGCGGTGTATCCCGCCAAAGTCGTTCCGATCGTGATGATGATCGCGGTCCCGGTGCCGAGCAGGCAGGTCAAGGTGGAGTACCGCAGGGCGGACCATCCGGTGAATTTCTCGGCTCCCATCGTATAGATCACCCAGCCCACAACCGCCAGGAAGAGCAGCGCCGTCGGTCCCAACTTGCCGGCCGTGCCGGCGAACGCGCCGAAATCCCCCTTCGTGATGACGAGCACAGCGCCGATGAAAGACGCCAGCACACAGACGAGCGTGAAGCGGTGCACGCCCTTCCTGAAAAGCAGCCGGCCGATCAAAATCGAGATCATCGGCATGAGCGATTCCATGATCGACGCCGACATTACACCCGGCTCGCCGAGCAAATCCTCGCCCCAGAAAATAAGCAGATTGTAAACCGTGAACGCCATCGTTCCGAAAAACCACAGACTTAACCCGCGGCCTTCCAGGCGAAAAGCGCGCGCGCCTTCCTTCCAGAGCAGCAGCGCGGCCAGAATGACCGCCACAGACCCGTATCGAAAAACCGTAAAGTAAAACGGATCGATATATTGAAATGCGGAATGCGCCACAGGAAACATCGCTCCCCACGACGCCGCCGCGATAAAGCAGAGAAGCGCTCCGATCATAACCCGATTGCCCACGTTTGTTACCCTCCAGCTTGTCTATGACGACAAAGATTGCGATAAAGATCACGACAACATCTTCCGCTATTTTTGATATTCTGTAAAATGAATAGTAATAATGATCAACATCAAAAAATGTGATACCATACATATCAAAACGATTCCGAATGCGGGGAGACAGGTCACAATGGAGTTCAAAGATTTGGAGATTTTTCAGTTGGTGGCGGAAAAAGGGACGATCTCCGAAGTGGCGAAAGAGCTGAATTATGTGCAATCCAACGTCACGATGCGCATTCAGAAGCTGGAGCAGGAATTGAACACGCCGTTGTTTCATCGGCACCGCCGGGGCGTGAGCCTGACGCCCGAAGGTAAAAAACTGCTTAGCTACAGCAAGAAAATTTTGAAGCTCGCCGACGAGATGGTGAAAGCCGTGCAAAACAAGGACGAGCCTTCGGGGAAGCTGGATATCGGGACGGTGGAAACGGTGAGCCGGCTGCCGAAAATTTTGTCCGCTTTTGTTAAACGGTATAAAAATGTCGATTTGTCGCTGTTTACCGGAGTGACGGAATCGCTGGAGGAAGACGTGCTGCATCATCGGCTGGACGGCGCGTTCGTGACGGACTCCGAATTTCACCCCGATATCGTGTCGCATGAGGTGATTCAGGAGAGGCTTGTTCTGATCTCCGATCCGCGTTCCGCCACGCTGGAAGAGTTGACGGAAGAGCCGGTGTTGTGTTTCAGCGAAGGATGCGGCTACCGGGCGAGGTTGGAAGCGTGGTTTCGCGATCAAAACATCGCGCCGCGGAAAGTGATGGAGTTCGGCACGCTGGAGACGATCCTGCAAAGTGTCGTCATGGGACTGGGCATCACGTTCGTGCCCGAATCAACCGTCGCCCATCTGGCTCAGCAAGGACGAATACGCTGTTATTCGCTGCCGGACCGGTACAGCAAGATCAGAACGGTATTCATCCGCAGGGCCGATTCGTACATGACGGTCACGATGGAGAAGTTTATCGAAACGATCGAATCGTTCAAACAGCAGCTGCCGCAGCCTTTCGCGGCCGAATGAACACCAGGACATAAGGGCCCTCGTTGCTGGGCGCTGTGATTCAGAACAATCGTGACGGAAGTAAGATTGACCGCGTGGCGTATAGGATGCCCGGAAAGATGCGTGCAACGCAGCCGAGCCGTCATGACACCTTTTGGTGATCCAAATAGCCGTTCATAGGGAAAAGGCCATCCTTCGCGGATGGCCTTTTGTGTCCGCATGCGCGGTTACAGCGTAGCGTAAGCTGCGGCGCGAATGCGCAGATGATGATATTCCTCCATGTTCGGAGCAAGTTGATGCATGTAGACGACGGAGAAGCCTTCGCTCGGATCGATCGAAGCCCAGGTGCCCGCGCCGCCCGTCCAGCCGAATTCGCCGACCGATACGTTCGCGTTGCCCGCGGCCGGGTCCATCATCGTGCGGACGCCGAGGCCGTAACCGTATCCGGCGAGATATTGGTAATGGTTGAACACTTTGAGCTGTTCTTCGTTCAACTGATTCGTCCGCATCAGATCGATCGTCTTGCGGCCCAGAATGCGGACACCGTCGAGCGTACCTCCATTCGCCAGCATTTGCGTGAAGCGCAGGTAATCGCGCACCGTGGAATACAGCCCCGCGCCGCCCATTTCATAGATGGCGTCCGGCTTGTGGAATTCATCCGCGAATCCGAAAAACTCATGCAGCTGGCCGTCTTCCGTGCGCCGGTACATGGTGGCCATGCGGCTTTCGATGTCTCCCTTGTAGCGGTAGCCTGTGCTCGTCATGCCGAGCGGATCGAAGATTTCTTCCTGCAGGAATTGTCCGACCGTCTTCCCGGATACGACCTCGATCAGTCCGGCGACGAGTTCGTGTCCGTATCCGTACAGCCATCCGGTTCCCGGTTCGAATTCAAGCGGCACGTTTGCCATGGCCTTGATCTCCGTCTGCAGGTTGTACTTTCCGTATTTCTCCGTCAGTTCCCGCTTGACCCGCGCCATTTCCTTGGAAGTGTAGGAATCGCCGAAGTGATACGGCAGACCGACGGTCATGCGGAACGCATCTTTGACGAGCATGGTGTTTTTTGCGGGTACGATGTCGATGCTGCCGTCCGGGTTTTTATGTACGACATGGTGCTGTCGGTACTCCGGAAAATATTCGTACAGCGGATCGTTGAGCAGAAATTTGCCCCGCTCGAACAGGATGAGCGCCGCCGCGCAGACGATGATCTTCGTATTGGAGTACAGGCGGAATACCGTATCGGGCGTGATCGGCTGCTGCTTGGCGATATTGGCGTAGCCCTGATAATCCTCGAATACGATTTTGCCGTCTTTGGCGATGGCGCAGGCGCATCCGGCCGGTCCCTTCTTGACGAAATCTTTCAGCAGATTGGACAAGTGTTCGTACTTGCTCATGCTCATACCTCCTTATTCATGATTAAATTCTTGAAAATTTATACGCGGTGCATTCATGATGCGCGTTTACTCGACGATGACGGTCGTGGCGACTTGTGCCAGCGCGGGGTTCAGGTCTCGTTCGACGCTCATATTCAGCACCGGGTTGCCGAAACGGTTGAAATGCACGCGGCGAATACCGGTGCTTCTCGGACTTCCCTTAAATTGCTTGAGGGCATGATAAGCGATCATCAGATTGCCGTCCTCATCGGTGAAGAACGAGCAGTGTCCCGGGCCGTATTCGCCTTCCACGGAATAGAAGGACAGCGCCGGAGCGTTGCTTTTTCTCCAGTTTTTCGGATCGAGCAGATCATCATCTTTGTTCCCCGTCAGCCATCCCACCGCGTAGCTGTAACCGTTCGCCGAACCTCCGGAATACGCGATGTGCACGTGACGGTCGGTGACGATCGGATAAGGCCCCTCGTTATTGATCGTTCCCTGAATATTTTCCCATCCGTACAGCGGTCTGGAGATCAGCACCGGTTCGCTGGTCAGCTGCCACGGCTTGGAGCGGTCTACGGTGGCGATCATCAGCATGGACCCCGAATCTTCCGGATTCCAGATGCGATAGGACCACATGACATAGGAGGCGCGATTCGTCTCGAAGTACGTCATATCCAGCGTGATGCCTCTCTCCATCAGAGGCTTTCCGTCCGCGCGGATGACCCGGATCGGATCTTCCCAACTGTTCGGATCGATGATCTCACCGCCGTCCTTCAGCTTCATGACATGCGACTGCGGTCCCCAGGTGTTGCCGCTGACGGCGAAGAAAATATACAGCTTGCCGTCAATGACGTGGAACTCCGGCGCCCAGAACGTCTGAATAAATCCTCTCGATTCGTCGCGGTCGAGGATCAGGTGTTGTTGCACCCCTTCCCGGAACAGGTCGGCAACGGTATCCCCTTTGCGCACGAAAAGTCCGATATTTCCGTTGTTGTCGTTCGTGGCGATGAAATAATAGCTGCCCTGCCAGTGTAAAACGACCGGATCGGCATAGCCGACGGCGAGCGGGAACGGGTAAACGCGCTGACGGACGGTTCCCGTGATTCGGTAGGTGCCCGGTTTGGTGAAATCGATCGAGTCGATGTTCCAGTCTACTTTCTTCACGGCGACAGACCCGTCCGAATAAACGGCGGTTGCCGTTACGGCCTTCACATCGTCGGCGCAGGCCGCGCGCACTTGCTCGGGCACGTTGACCGCGACGTTCTCAATCGGTTTCCAATTGGCGAGCAGCGTGTCCAACAGTTGCGCATCGATTGGCAGCACATTGCCCGCGATCGCTCCTTCCGGCACGTTGGCCGCCCTTGGATAAGAGATCGGCTTGCCGGGCTGCGTGGAGATGTTCTCCGGTCTGGACAGGTCGGACAGAACGCTGCTGAACGCCCGGCCTTGATCGTCCGTCCAGTCGATCCGGTAGTGGCCCGCGGAGGCGTCGTATTCACATGTCACCTCTTCGACATATGCGTCTTCCGTCAGTTTGATGAGACCGTTTTCATGAAAATGTACGAGATCGTCCGACGTCCACAGCAGGATCGAACCTTTGCTTTCCTCATCGGGGCTGCCGTCTGTTTGCGTGCGGATCGCCACGATGCCGAAGGAGCCGCCCGCCGTGCGGAACAAATACGGTTTTTTGACCGCTTTCGGGTTGATCGTATTGTTCGGCCTGATCGTCGCGGTGGCAAACACGATGCCGTAGTTTTGGTTCAAAGGTTCATAGGTTGTCCCGTCTGTGCTGTATGCGAGATGGACGCTGTTGGCCAGATCGGGCGGGTAAGTTGGATCTACAGGCACGCGCGTGTAGACGAGAATGCTGCCGGTGGAAACGGGTATGCTGGTCATTAGTGAATCTCCTTTCATTCATTGTTGCATCGGAACGGACGAGAGGTTGTGCCGCGCGGCGCGTCTTATGTTCCGTTCTCTCTCTATCCTATTGTAAACTTAAGCGCAAACCTTGGAAAGTTCACCCCGCACACAAGAAATGTTCAAATTGCTCCCAATCTGCCTCTCGATATTCTCGATATTAATAAAGGAATAGGGAAGGTTCGGTTTTGCGTAAAAAAGGCCATCTATGGTATTCGGTGCGAACATGGATTGCAAGTATTGCAAGCGCGTGAAAATTAGTATACATTATAAATAATGAAGCCCTGCCAAGAAGCGGCAGAGCATTTCGGTGTTTGGAGTATGATATATAAAGATATATAAAATAGAGACGGTCTGTCGACCGTCTCCGTGTACATTTTTTCTGCAAGACTGCATATGATGCGTCCGCTCGCATGCGGGCGTCTTTTTTTACTTGTTGAAAGAAATGGCGACTGGACGCCTTCCTTTCGTCATGTGCCTCTATCCGCTGACCGCGCGTCATGCCTCTGATCGGTAAAAATGCGGGAGAGCCTTTGACATATGAAATAAACTCATAACGCCAGGCTGACGAATCTATGTGTGTTGGGTCAAAAAAGTTGGCCGTTCGCGTAAGCATTCGGATAAAGCCCTGCCACGGGACGGCGGCAAGCCGGACCGATGATCGTGGAAGGCTGAACGTTGGAGATGACGTCATTCCATTTATGTTCATTGATGCAATACGTGTGGGCGATGACGGAGGACGGCGTCATGGTCAGCAAGTCCGAGCCCAGAATCACTTCGGGCGTGGGAGCGTCGAAGATCGCGATCAGATGGGTATGATCCGCGTTGGCGATCTCATAGTGCCACCAGCCCTGCGGAACGTTCACGACCTGACCGGGAGTGATCGTGAAATTGAGCAGCTGCTTGGTGAACGGATTCAGAATCGATACCGTCGCCATGCCCGATACGCAATACACCAATTCCGCGGCATTCGGGTGATAATGCGGTTCGATGACATGATTTGCGCTGAGAAAAATATCCAGAATGGAGATGTTTTGCAGCGTGTTCAGCTGGGCTACGCCCATCACATTGATGTAATTGTTCGCATCCTTGACGAAAAACGGACTCGTGTTGAGATCGAACGCAAATTGCGGTGCCGGCTTGCCGTAATCGGCAACAGAGGTCATTCGGATTCACCTCCTCTCGGGGAGAAGTGGCGGGTGGGCATAGGCTATTATATGCATGCGGATCGGGATGGTGTTTTTTTGAAGCGGGTCGTAACACGGCATTTCTCGGACGGGAGAAACTGATCGGCGGCAAGGAGGGAAGCTGTGAGGCGGTTAAGGATAAAAAAGAGACGGCCCGGGGTTCCTTCCCCAAAGGCCATCCCGTTCAAGCGATCGGCGCAACAAAGTCCCGATAAGAAAGATGCGGACCGATCTATCTGTTGAAATTAGTATTTAAACAGATCCGGCAAGATGTTGTACAGGAATTGATGCTGCCATTGCCAGTTGTGTACGCCGTCCGGCGTGCTGAGGAAATAGAAATTGCCCTCGTTCAGATCGCCGGAGTAGATGAACGCGTCGCGCTGCAATTTCATCGCCTCGACTTGCGGCTTCAGATTGGGATACGCGATGTCCTGTTCGCCGGTGGCGCAAAGCACGAAATAATCGCGAGGGCCGTAACCGGAATTTTTGGCCGCCTGAGCAAGCAGCTCCGCCGTCTCGTGAGGTTTTGTGTTTCCGGCCTTGACGCCGAGTTCCCAGCAGTCGCCGCTGAGCGGCACGAAATATTTGATGTAGTCCAATCCTTTAATAAACGATCTCCAGGTGGAAACCGCCCCCATGGAAAATCCGCTGAACGCCCGGTGCGCTCTTGACGCTTTCAGGTCTTCCTTCGCTCCCGATGCGGCGTACGTGCGGTATGTCGTTTCCACGAGCGGCGCGAGAACGTCGATCCATTCTTCATAGAAGAGCGCCGCGTCGTTCCTGCCCCCGTAGAAGCTCGGCGTGACGACGAGAAGAGGCTCGATGTCGCCGTTTGCGATCATGTGGTCCAGAATGTTTTTCAACTCCCGGTTTTGTCCCGGTCCGCCGAAGATCGTATTCTCATTTTCGCCGCCGCCGTGCATGAGGTACAGGACGCTGTACTGCTTGTCCGGGGATTCGTGGTAGCCATAGGGCAGATAAATGTTGAACCGCTTCGTCGTCTGTTCGTTTCCGATCGTCACCGTGTATTCCTTGCTCTCGATCACGCCCTGCCGGGCACACTCGGTTTTATATGGCTCCGGAACGGCCTTGAAAAGCTTGTCTTGCAACGCGTATTCTCCTTTCTTGCGACTTCGCAATTTTTGCTGTTATTGTCATGTATTCCTGAAAAATTGTCAATATGATCAGCCTTAAAAATGATAGCGCATTCACAGAAAAGTCGGCGGGTGATAGAATAGACTAACAGGATCTTCCGGACCAAAGGTGCGGATCGAATAAGCCGGACCGAGAAAGGGGAAAGAAGGGGTGTTTGGAGTGGATAAAAAAGCGGCGTACATCGCGGCGAATGAGATGCCCGAAGGGATACAGGTCATCTTCGGGGAGTACGCGGAGAAAGGGACGTATTATTCGTGCACGTTTCATCCCGACGTCGTTTACGCGAAGTACGGGGATCTGGAGAGAAGGCTGCAAATCATCAGACCGCACAGGGGCGGATACCGGTTCCCGCTCGTCGTGTTCATACAGGGCTCCGCGTGGCGCAAGCAGGATGTGTATGCGGCGATCCCGAACCTGGCTCATATCGCGGCGAAGGGCTACGTGATCGCCAGCGTGGAGATCAGGGAAACCGATCTGGCGCGTTTTCCGGCACAATTGGAAGACGTGAAGTGCGCCATCCGGTATATGCGGCTGCATGCCGACCGGTACGGAGTCGATCCGAACCGCGTGGCGGTATGGGGCGATTCCTCGGGCGGACATCTGGCGCTCATGACCGGATTGACGATCGGCGAATACAACAACGGGCTGTACGGCGATCAGCCCGATGACGTGCGCGCGGTGGTCGACTACTACGGCGTCACGGATTTGCTGTCGCTGGGCAGGTACAACGACATTCTTGACCACGATGCGGCGGACGCTCCGGAAGGATTGCTGATCGGCGGAAGCGTGAAGGATCATCCGGAACTTGCGAAGAAGGCGAGCCCGCTTCATCAGGATCTGGACAAGCCGTTGCCGCCGATCCTCATCATGCACGGAGACAGCGACGGCATCGTGCACATCAATCAGAGCATCGAGATGTACAAGGCGCTGCGCGCCCGCGGGCATAGAGCATGGTTCTACAAAGTGGCCGGCGCCGATCACGGCATCGGCTTCTGGAATCCGCAGGTGCTCGATATTACCGAGAAGTTCCTGGCGGCGTTCCTGCATCGTCCGTAAGGGGCTGACAGTCGGCTGTATGTTTCGGAGATTCAGTATCCTCCGTCGATTCCTGCTTCGTCCGCAGCGAAGGATGAAAGCATGCCCGTTCGGGCTGCGTGCGATGACGCTCGCAGGTTAAGTCCGGTCCGGGCGGAGCGTTATGCAAGCCGGACGTTGCGATTCGGATCAGTTCGCGGATCAGGTTTGAGGATATGGTTTTGCGTTTTTTCATCTCAGTTCATGTGTGGAGGGAATCCGATGTCAAGAAATAAACTTCTCATACTGTTATGTGGTCTGATCATCGCCGTCGGCGTGCTTTCGTTCGCGGCGGTGAAACTGTTCACGGGAACGGAAGACCCGCAGCAGCCAAATGCGTCCGACAATGCCGGACAGGATAATATCAGCCCGACTCCTGTGGCGAAACCCGCGCCGATCGATCTGGAAGCAGGGCTGCTGATCACATTCAATGAAGACGATAAGGCGCGATTTACCAACAATTTTTATACGAACGGCAAGTCTTCCGTCGCTTGGACCGAGGGAGACGGCATCAGTCACAATGACGACGGATACGCGCTGAAGGGCACTCACAAAGAGGGGCAAAACTACACGTCGGCGGACAACGCGATCCGGTTCGCGCTCCCGGTATCTCTCGAGCCCGGGGGAATTTACCGCGTTACGGCCTGGTTCTATGTGCCGAAAGAGGGGAACGAGGGCAAGGCTGCCCTCGCGGGTCCCGCCATCGTGCTGAACGGCGACTATGCCAATGCGAACGGGCCGAGCAAGTTCCCGGACAACAATGCGGGCAACATTCCGGTCGGCAAATGGCACAAATTTGAGGTGACGCTGCCGGTCAGACCGACGGCTGTGTATTCGATCGATTTCCGCTTCTTTACCAATGAAGAGCCGAACCATCCCGATGTATGGTACATCGACGATATCGAGATCAAGAAGGTCGGGGAAGAACCCGTACCGGCCTGGGAACTGGATCTTCCTTCGCTGTATGAGACGTACGCCGGTTACTTCAAATTCGGCAACGCCATCGAACTGAACAATATTCAGGATGAGGAATTTGCGGAGATGTACAAGCGGCAATACAACGTCGTCACGCTCGGCAACTCCATGAAGCCGGATGCGCTCGCGCCGTCGCCGTCTTCCTACAGGTTCGCTTCCGTGGACAACTTCATTAACTGGGCCTTGAAAAACAATATCGAAGTCCACGGTCATACGCTCGTATGGCATGCGCAGTCCCCGGACTGGCTGAACAAGAACGGGGACGGCACGCCGCTCACCCGCGCGGAAGCGAAGGCCAATCTGGAAGACTATATCCGAAATGTGGCGGGTCATTTTTCCGGCAAGGTCATCTCCTGGGACGTCGTAAACGAAGCTTTCGCCGACGGCGGCAGCTTCAACGGAGACTGGAAAAACAATCTGCGCAAGGATGCCCCGTGGTATATGGCTTACGAAAACGGCGCGGACAAAAGCGCCGGGGAAAGCGGCGCCGACTACATTTACGACGCTTTCGTGTTCGCGCGCCTGTATGATCCGCACGCCACGCTGTATTACAACGACTACAATGAAACGGTCACCACGAAGCGTCTTGCGATTGCGGCGATGGTCGAAGATCTGAACAAGCGGTGGGAAACGGACGAACGCAACACCGAGCCGGGCCGTCTGCTGATCGAGGGAATCGGCATGCAATCGCACTTTAACACGAACCATCTGCGGGCGAGCGATGTGGAGGCGACGATCCAGCGCTTCATCGAAACCGGCGCGATCATCAGCGTAACGGAACTGGACATCACCTACGGCAATTATCAAGGACGCGAGACGGCGCTCACCAAAGAAGAGGAGATCGTGCAAGCGAAGCTGTACGCCCAGCTGTTCAGCCTGTACAAGAAGTATTCCGGTCACATCGAACGGGTGACGATCTGGGGCGCAGCCGACTCGATGAGCTGGCGGGCGCAGGGCAATCCGCTGCTGTTCAACCGCTCCTACAAGCCGAAGGAAGCTTACTATGCGGTGTTGGACCCGGAAAAATATTTGGCCGAACATCCGTAACCGCCGTGTCGTGACCAACATATAGACGAAAAAAAAAAGGAAACCCTTGTCCCGGCGGGATCATGCCCCGCGGCGGCAAGGGTTTTTCGCCTGCTTGCATGGAAGCTGCCCTGTGATTCGGCGGATGATGATAGAAATCATCTATAGTTGCGGAGTTCGGCCGCTGGATGATAGGGAAGCGGAACGAACGATGTGTTTGAATCTTTCGGATCTATGATTGGGGACGGATCGTTTTAATCGTCTCGCCTTCGACCAATTCGGGCTGATAGTACGTTTTCATCGGCAGATCCCGCTTGCCCTGCAGACGTTTGATGATCCAGTCGGCGGCGTCGCGCCCCATCGTCTCCTGCGGATGCGTGAGCGTCGTCAGCTTGATGTTCGCGTTTTTGGCGATGTACGAGTTATCTTGCCCGATGATCGACAGGTCGTCCGGGATCGAGATGCCGAGCCGCTTGCACGCGTGGACGACTTCCAGTCCGACCTCGTCGTTGTAGCAGACGAGCGCCGTCAGTTCGTCCAGGTGGTCGTTCAGAAACGTTTCGATGTTGCCCGTCAGGTCCGGCTTGGTCGCCGTTTCAAAAGACAGGACGTGCTCCGGCAGGAACTTGAGCTTCGCCTCGGCGAGCGCCTTGACGAATCCTTTCAGACGGAATTTGCCCTGCAGGTCGTCCATCTTCGCGATGATGCCGATCCGGCTATGGCCGTTCGCGATCAATTCCTTGGTCGCGAGATAGCTGGACCGCACGTCGTCCAGACAGAAATAGGGAACTTCCAACTCCTCATAATACGCGTTGATCATGACGAAGGGGATGTCGTCTTCCTGCAGCGACAAATAGTATGCGATGTTCGGATTGTACACATTGCTGCGCGTCGGCTCGACGATCAGGCCGTCGACGCCGTAGGAGATCATCATTTCCAGCGCCTTCTTTTCCAGCGCGACATCATTGTTCGTGCTCGCCAGCAGCAAGGAATAGTTGTCTTCGTTCAAGCGGCTTTCGATGCCTCGGATGATCGACGGAAAGATATAGTCGGAGATATAGGTCGTGATGACGCCGATCGTTTTGCTTGGCGATTTGCCGTTCGCTCTCATCTTGTATTGGTTGCTGACGTAGGTGCCGGAGCCTTTTTCGCTTCGCAGAAATCCTTCGTTCGCCAGCTCCAGAATCGCTTTGCGCACCGTCTGCCGGCTGACGTTGTATATGTCCTGCAGCGCCGATTCGGTGGGAATCTGCTCGCCGCATTTGTAGATGCCCGACAGTATCTTGCTTTTAAGATCATCGATGATGATCTGGTACTTCGGTCTCACAGCAGTCCACTTCTTTCCTTACCTGTTCAGAAAGTTGTACGTACATATTTTATCATGAAATCGTACAATTGAAAACAAATCGTCAAGTGTTGTCGAAAATCAAAGCATAATAACGAATCTTGACAGATCGTAAACCTGCGAGAAAATGCGGCGATTGCGGCGGAATTCACTGTAGGTATAACTGCTCGTCGTTATTGACGAATGTACGTACAAAAAATATACTAAAACTAGTGAGGGAAAGCGCCTTCAGGCAGAAAGGGGTTTTGCGTGATCATGAGTCAGATTGATTGGAAAGAAGCGATTACCAAGGGAGAAACTTATCTCGGAATCGAATTCGGATCAACGCGGATCAAGGCGGTGCTGATCGACCGGAATTTCCAGCCGATCGCTTCGGGCAGCTATGAATGGGAGAACAAATTGAAGGACGGCTACTGGACGTACGATCAGGAAGATATCATCACCGGCCTGCAAACGGCTTACCGCGAACTGAAGCGGGATGTGGACAAGCAGTACGGCGTCAAGCTCCGCAAAGTCGGTTCGATCGGATTTTCCGCCATGATGCACGGCTATCTGGCGTTTGACAGCAATCGCGAGCTGCTCGTTCCGTTCCGGACCTGGCGCAACTCCACGACCGGCCCGGCCGCGCGGAAGCTGACGGAGTTGTTCCGGTTCAATATCCCTGAGCGTTGGAGCATTGCCCATCTGTATCAGGCCATTCTAAACGGAGAGGATCACGTTCCTCGCATCGATCATCTGACGACCCTGGCGGGATACATACACTGGTTGGTGACCGATACGAAGGCGATCGGCATCGGAGATGCGTCCGGCATCTTCCCGATCGATGAAACGACCCTTGATTACAATGCGACGATGGTTCGGCAATTTAATGAATTGATCGCGGACAAGGGTTATCCGTGGAAACTCGAAGACCTGTTGCCGAAAGTGTACCTTGCCGGTGAGCCGGCCGGAACGCTGACCGAATCGGGAGCCAGACTGATCGACCCGGAAGGAGATCTGGAGCCGGGCATTCCGCTTTGTCCGCCCGAAGGCGACGCCGGAACGGGCATGGTTGCGACGAACAGCGTCCGGAAGCGGACGGGCAACGTATCCGTCGGCACTTCCGTATTCGCGATGATCGTACTGGAGCAGGCGCTGTCGGATGTATACCCTGAGATCGATATGGTCACGACGCCGAGCGGAAGTCCGGTGGCGATGGTGCATGCGAACAACTGCTCCAGCGACCTGAACGCGTGGATGGATCTGTTCCGTGAGTTTTCCGAAGCGATGGGGTACGAAGCGGATTCGGGCAAGCTGTTCGGCGTGCTGTTGAACAAGGCGCTGGAGGCCGATCCGGACGGCGGCGGTCTTCTCAGCTACGGTTATTTGTCGGGCGAGAACATCACGGGTCTGGAGCATGGGCGTCCGCTGTTCGTGCGTTCGCCGGAAAGCCGATTTAATCTGGCGAACTTCATGCGCACGCATCTGTTCGCGGCATTCGGCGCGCTCAAGATCGGCATGGACATCCTGACGGAGCGCGAGAAAGTGGCGATCGACAGCATACTGGGCCATGGAGGATTGTTCAAGACTCCGGTCGTCGGTCAGAGAATGCTGGCGGCCGCGCTGAATGTGCCGGTGTCCGTCATGTCCACCGCAGGCGAGGGCGGAGCATGGGGAATGGCGCTGCTGGCCGCTTACATGAGCACCCGTGACGAAGGGGAGACGCTGGAAGATTTCCTCGACCGGAAAGTGTTCCGGGACGCGGAAGCGGTGGAGATCGCTCCCGATCCGTCCGACGTGGCGGGATTCGAGACCTTCATCGCCCGTTATCGCGCGGGACTTCCCATCGAACGGGCTGCCGTTGAACATTTGCAGTAATCTTGATCACAGGAGGCATAAAAAGCGTGCTGGAACAATTGAAGGAAGAAGTTTGGCAAGCGAATCTCGATTTGCCGAAACACGGTCTCGTCAAATTCACCTGGGGCAACGCGAGCGGCGTCGACCGGGAAAGAGGATTGTTCGTCATCAAGCCGAGCGGCGTCAGCTATGAAACATTGAAACCGAGCGATATGGTCGTAGTGGACTTCGACGGCAATGTCGTCGAAGGCAAGCTCAGACCTTCCTCCGACACGCCGACGCATGCGGTGCTGTACAAGCATTTTCCGCAGATCGGAGGCATCGTGCACACGCATTCGACCTGGGCGACGATCTGGGCGCAGGCGGGACTCGATGTGCCGGTTTTGGGCACGACCCATGCGGACACGTTTTACGGGCCGGTTCCATGCGCCAGATTCCTGAAGCAGGAAGAGATCGACCGCGGCTATGAATATGAGACGGGCCGCGTCATCATCGAGACGTTCGAGCAGCGCGGTCTGGACGTTATGGCGATTCCGGCGGTGCTGCTGCAGGGACATGCGCCGTTCGCCTGGGGCAAGGACGTGAAATCGGCGGTTGTGAACGCCGTGGTGCTTGAAGAAGTGTGCAAGATGAACTTGTACACGCGTCAGTTGAACCCGTTCGCCAAGGAACTGCCGCAAGGCATTCTGGATAAACATTATCTGCGCAAACACGGCAAGGACGCCTACTACGGGCAAAAATGACCTGAAATCCGCCGGCGTCATCGCAGATCAAACCAGTGAAATCCGGACCAACAATACCCGGTTAAACACATAAATCATGGAAGAAAGAGGTTGATTCGAAGATGGCACAAGCACAAAAACAGTTTTGGTTCGTCGTCGGGTCGCAGCACCTGTATGGGGAAGAAGCGCTCGCCCAAGTGAAAGCGAACGCTCAGAAAATGACCGATGAGCTGAACAACAGCGGCGTGCTCCCTTATCCGATCGTCCTGCAGGATCTGGCCGTCAGCGCCGACAAGATCACGAGCATCATGAAAGAAGTGAACTACCGCGACGAGGTGCAAGGGGTCATCACCTGGATGCACACGTTCTCGCCTGCGAAGATGTGGATTCGCGGCACGACGCTCCTGCAGAAACCGCTGCTTCATCTCGCAACTCAGTTCAACGAGAGCATTCCGTGGTCGACGATCGACATGGACTTTATGAACCTGAACCAGGCTGCGCACGGCGACCGTGAGTATGGATTCATCAATGCGCGCCTGAAAAAGAACAACAAGGTCGTTGTCGGCTATTGGAAGCGGCCTGAGGTTCAGAAGCAGATCGCCGAATGGATGGACGTTGCGGTTGCATACAACGAAAGCTTCAACATCAAAGTTGCCCGTTTCGGCGATAACATGCGCAGCGTCGGCGTAACGGAAGGCGACAAGGTGGAAGCTCAGATCCAATTCGGCTGGACGGTGGACTATTACGGCATCGGCGACCTCGTTCAGTATGTGAAGGCCGTAACGGACAAAGAGATCGACCAACTGATGGAAGAATATGCGGAACTGTATGATTTCGATTACGGTCCGTACAGCAAAGAGGATTGGGAAGCCAGCGTCCGCATCCAAGCAAGCTATGAGATCGCGCTGAAACGTTTCCTGGATGAAAGAGGCTACAATGCGTTCACGACCAACTTCGAAGATCTGCACGGCATGAGACAGCTGCCCGGTCTTGCGGTGCAACGCCTGATGGCGCAAGGCTACGGATTCGCCGGCGAAGGCGACTGGAAGACGGCCGCTCTGAACCGCCTGATGAAGGTCATGAGCCACAACCAAAACACGGGCTTCATGGAAGATTACACGTACGAACTCGCGGCCGGACAAGAATCGATCCTGCAGTCGCATATGCTGGAAGTCGATCCGGGCTTGGCGGCCAACCGTCCGAAGATTCTCGTCGCTCCGCTCGGCATCGGTAACCGTGAAGATCCGGCCCGCCTCGTGTTCGACGGCAAAGCGGGTGAGGGCGTCGTCGTATCGATGGCGGACTTCGGAACGCACTTCAAGCTGCTGATCAACGAAATTACGGCATTTGAACCGACGGTTCCGGCACCGAGACTTCCGGTTGCCCGCGTGCTCTGGAAAGTGAAACCGAACTTCCATGACGCGGTGAGAACGTGGATCGAAAACGGCGGCGGACACCACACCGTCGTATCCCTCAATCTGACGGCCGATCAGATCGTGACCTACGCGAAGCTCGTAAATCTGGACTATGTCCTGATTAAGTAATCGGGCATCGCATATCGGGTACATCAATCGGCATCAAAACATATCGGTATCCGTCTGCAAGGACGTTTCCGTCCGGATGCAAGACGCATGCAACGGATGACCATGCAAAAAATGAAGCAAAACCGTTTTCTTCGCGGAGTTAGAACTGCGAAGAAAACGGTTTTTTGTGTCTTGCCTGCCTTCTTGTCTGATTTCTTATCTGATTTCTTATCTGTTTTCATCTTTATTGATCTGTTTTTTATCCGTCTTTCTGAGTTGTCTTGTCTTCGTGTCTTCATTGCCAAGGGGTTCCGCTTCCATCCGCTATGTGGTCCGTATCGGCTTGAGGCATCCGTCACGATCGGAGTTCACCTGACGACGGTACTCCATCCTCCTTCAGATCGAATCATCTGTATACCGGGTTTATCGAAATCTGATGAAACAAAGAAAAACCCCGGCGGATTGTTCGCTGCCTGCCGGGGAAGAGATGGCGTCAGATCTGTTGTTGATGGTTACGCCATAACCGCAATTTTTGCTTTACGTTTGATGCGATGTGAAGATGTATTGTCTGCCCAGCCTGTCGTATGTTCACACCGTATAAGGATGATCAGATAAGGTTATGATGACCGTTTGAAGTTATGCTGCATCATACGCCGCTACCAGGCAATCACGGTCCCCAGAGTGCGCTGACCGCAGCTTCCACTTGGGCTTTGTACTTCTCGACAATGGTCGAAACGGATACGCCGTCGTCGAGGTCGCTGATGATTTCCCAGTACGGCAGGTTCGGAACGATGTCGCTTGTTTCGACGAGCCGCACGTATTCCACGGAGTATCTTGCGTTTTGAACGTCTTCCGGCGTTTTGAAACGGGATTCGAAACCCGGTTGATGCGGATAATCGTAAATCGATTCGATATCGAAGATCTTCTCGTAGATATACATGATGAGCTCCGGATTTTCGACGCCCTTCGGGATCGTCATATAGCTCGGATTCGTAACGAACCCGTGGTATCCCGTCGCGCTCGGACCTTTCGGCGACGGAAGGAAACCGATCTCATAATCGGCCATATTATCGTTGATCGAATCCATCTCGTAGTCCGCGCCGAAGTACATCAGCGTGTTGCCTTGCAGGAAGAACTGGAACGGTTCGGTCCAGTCGCCGCCTTCCGTAGGTCTGACGACTTGTTCTGTTACAATCTTATGCACGAAGTTCAGAACTTCCAATGTTCTCGGGTCTTCCAGACCGGACTTTCCGTCGATGACCAGGTTGGCGCCGGTATTGGATGCCATGATGAAGTTGAAGGGCAGGTTGGCAAGTCCCCATACGTCGATTTTGCCGTCGTTGTCGGTATCCTGATTGGCCGACTTCGCGACTTCCAGGAACGTGTCCCAGTTCCAGTTATCTTCGTCGATATAGTCTTGCAGCGGTTTCAGGTTCAGTTGGTTCATCAGCGTCTTGTTGTAAATGACGCCGCGGGCGGAAGCGTGGATGCCGTTTTGGAATCCGTAAGAGACTCCGTTGTATTCCGAGTAACGGAACATGTCCGGCACCATAATGCTCTTTTTCGTGATCAGGTCTTCAACCGGCACGAACAGATCCTGTTTGACCAGCGTCGGGATCATCATCCCTCTCATCATGCGGATGAGATCGCCGATCGGCTGCCCCGCAATAAGGGATGAGACGACTTTGTCCTGATATTCGCCGAGGTCGATCGTGATAAATTCCATTTTGAAATTATGCTTTTCCTGAAGCTCTTCCAGATTGGCGAGCCTCTTGGCGCCGTCGGGCGTATCCGCTTTGATCGTTTCGTCATAGTGGCTTACCCAGCGGATCACTCTGCCGCCGAGGTCGAAGTCTTTCTCTGGAATCTCCTCATCCACAGGCGCCAGATCGTTGTTCGATCCCTGATTTTGCGATGACTGCTTGTTGTTGCTGCCTCCGTTATCCTGGTCAGCAGCATTTCCCCCTCCGCTACTGCCGCATGCCGCTGTGAAAACCAGCAGTAAACAGCAAAGTATGAGGAATACGGTTCTTTGGATTCGCATGTTCACCCTCCCAATTTTATACTAGAGTAAGTGTCGCTCGCTGAATTAGCGGTGCATGACAGTAGTGCTATTTACTGAGAAAAGCACTACCTCTAGTAATACACAAATTTTGGGATGAACACCATGGGTTATTTTGCGAAAAAATGTTGTTTTTTTGTTCGTAGAAACTCGTTGATTGTAAAAATATCAAAAGAAAAAACTATGAAATCAGGAAATAGGGAGATTTATCGAAAGAAAACGCCAAAATACCGCCGGATGGGCTGCACAACATTGCATGGCAGGAAGATAGAAACACAGATCATAGAAATAGACATCCCATCCATAAAAATCGGGCGGCGTTCCCGAAAAACGCCGCCCGCTGATGATGCCGTTCGTCAATTCGTATAGTTATCGAAGTATCCTTGAATATACACGATCGGGGTTCCCTTGTCTCCGCTGCCGCTCGTCAGATCGCAGAGCGAGCCGATCAGATCGGTCAGTCTGCGGGGAGTTGTGCCCTGGGATTCCATCTCGCCGACGAGATTCGCTTTTTTGTTGACAATATATTCGGAGACGGCCCGTTTCAATTCCTCGCCTTTAAGACCGGAGAAATTGTTGTCCGCCAAATATTTCAGCTTCACCTCATTCGGCGTGCCTTCAAGACCGGACGTGTAGGCGGGAGAGACGACCGGATCGGCAAGTTCCCATATCTTTCCGACCGGGTCTTTGAACGCCCCGTCGCCGTAGATCATGACTTCGATCCGCTTGCCCGTGCGCTCCGACAGCATTTGTTGGATGCGGTCCACGATCGGCTGGCAGTCGCGGGGGAACAGCTTGACGCTGTTTTCCGTCGATTTGTTCGAGCCGAGCAGGCCGTACAGTTCATTGTAGCCGCTGCCGTTCACCGGCTCGCGCAAAATATCCTCCAGGTTATAGATGCGCTTGCCGCCGTTTGCGAGCAAAATCCGCTTCGTGCGTGCCCGGGTGTGAATGTCGCAGGTCAGAACTTGAGACGTGTATTTCAAAATCGTCTGCGGCTGATTCGAGAAAATCACCTCGCACGGAATCCCTTCCTGCTCGACGATCGATTTGTAATATTCAACGTAGTCGACTCCGGTGAACGTATGCTTCCGGTAACCGAAGTGACTGCGGTACTCAGACTCCGTGAGCACGTCGGTCCACGGATTGATGCCCTTCTCGTCCAGCGCGTCGAGATCGATCAGATGATTGCCGACCTCATCCGCCGGATAGCTCAGCTGCAGGATGATCTTGCTCGCGCCTTTTGCGATCCCGCGAAGATTGACGGCGAAGCGGTTGCGGCTCAGGATGGGGAACAGGACGCCCAGCGGCTCGTCGTCCCCGAATTTTTGCCGCACATCCGCGGCGATCTGATCGGTCGTGGCGTAATTGCCCTGCGCCCGCGCGACGACCGATTCGGTGACCGCGACGATATCCCGGTCCCGAAAAGCGAACCCTTCCGATTCAGCGGCCCGCAGGACGCTCTCCACAACGATCTCTTCGATCCGGTCTCCCTGCTGGACGATGGGAGAACGGATGCCTCGTACGATTGTTCCGATCACTCTTTCCATCTCTTACGCTCCTTGTATCATGCTCTACCCTTTACTATACAGGAGAAGATAGATATAAGTAAAATAGAACTATCGTATATTTGATATAAGGAGAGCTAATATGTCGAGCAAAAGCAGGTTGGATCTGTACAAGGTGTTCTGCAAAGTGGCTGAGCAGGGAAGCATTTCGCGGGCGGCCCATGAGCTTTACATGTCCCAGTCGGCGGTCAGCCAGGCGATCATGCAGATGGAGCGGGAACTGGATACGCGGCTGTTCAATCGGACGCCCCGCGGGGTGTCGCTGACGGCGGAAGGGGCGCTGATCTACGATTATGCCCGTTCGGCGCTGAACCTGATCCGGACTGGGGAACAGCGGCTGCTCGAGTTCAGAAACGTCGCGGCGGGGGAACTGAAGATCGGAGTGGGGGACACGATCTCGAAGCATTATTTGCTTCCGTATTTGGAGCAGTTCCATATCCGATATCCGAACATCCGGTTCAACATTTTCAACGGCACGACGTTGGAAATATGCGCGCTGCTCAAGTCCGGCGCCGCCGATGTGGGCATCTGCAATTTTCCGTTGAAGGACTCCGCCCTCGAACAGATTCCGTGCATGCAGGTGCAGGATGTCTTCGTCTGCGGCTGGAAATACCGGACGCTGTTCCGCGATGCGGAATGCGTCGCGCTTCAGGACCTTGTGCGGCATCCGCTCATCATGCTGGAGCGGAATTCGAACTCCCGCAAATACGTGGAGGATTATCTCATGTCCCATGGCATCGTCGTCTCTCCGGAATTCGAGCTCGGCTCCCATGATTTGCTGCTCGAATTTGCGAAGATCAATCTGGGTGTCGCCTGCGTGACGAGACAGTTTGCGATGGAGTTCATCGAAAAGCGGCTCGTTTACGAGATCCCGGTCACCCCCGTCATCCCGGAGCGGAGCATCGGCGTCTGCTATCTGAAAAGCGTGTCCTTGTCGCCCGCCTCCGCGAAGTTTGTGGAACTGCTCCTTGCGGAGCCGTAAGCATCGCGGGGCAGGCGGCGTGCTGCTTGTGGAGCCGATGCATGGCGGGGTTGACGGAACCCGCGCTTGTGAAGCCGAGGACAGCCAACTCGGACATCCGCCGCGGACAATATCGCCGCGGTAAGGGCAACCGCTTTTGGCCTCATCCGCCGTTGAGATGATGCAGGATGACCCGGGGATGGGAGGCCGTCACGTCCATATGCTCGGGAACGGAAACATGCAACAGGCCGACGCCTCCGATCATGGTGTACCTGTTGTTTTCGTCTTGGTAGGCGTCTTTTCGAACATATTGCGAGATGAAAGGGTCTTGTTCGAAATAGATGAATTTGAGATGGTCCGGTTGCCGATCATCGGCGATGAACAACCTGCCTTTTACGAGGGAAATTTCCGGCACGCCGGTCAGATCGGTGTATTCCTTGCCGTAAACGACAAGCGGAGTGGAGTAATAGGTAACATCCACCGAGCGATCGGAACGCGGCGCTTTTTCCACCAGCACATAAATTTCTTCTCCGTATTGTGACGGATCGATCTCAAGGCGGTCTCCGGCGTAGTCGAAGTGCCACGTCTGTCTCTCCCGGATATACGACGCGTCGGGCATCTTTCCGTCAAACAGCGCCGTAAGCGCTTGATGGTAAGCCATTCTGGCCTCGTCGACACTGAGGCGGGAATAGTCGGAATCTCTCGGGGGAACCAGGTATGCGACCGCCGTCGTCAGGAGAAGGATGACCGCATAAGCGAGCACCAGCACTCCGGTCACCCGGGCGGGAGCGACCAACCGTTGGTATACCATGCGTAACAGAAAAGCGCCGAAGACGATGACGAGCAAGAACAGGATGAAGTTCACTGCCGAACCTCCAATCGATTAGAGATCAGGATCGAAAGCATATACAGGATGAACTGCGTGATGATGATTTTCACACCCAAGACGGCCAGTGACGGCTCGTTGAAGTAAAAATCGACGATGGCCGGAAGCAGGACGCCCTGTCTTGCGCCGAGTATCAACAGGCCGATGGACAGTCCGGGCAGCAGGACGATGAACAGCCGGTTTCGCTGAACGAGCATGCCGGCCGTATAGCCGATCGACGCCAGCAGGCCCGCATACAGGAATGTCACGATCATGCCGATGAGCGGTTCAAGCGGCGACTGCGCCGCCGAATTCAGCACGAACTCCTTATCCGTTGTCCAGTAAACGGCGAAACGCAGCACATAACCGAGCAGCGGAGCGGTGATGCCGCCGATGAGACACGCGGTGAGCAGAAAGGCGATGTTCGACACATTGCTCGTCAGGCGGTTGGTGACAAAGGAAAACTCCGCATCCCGATGATGTTTGGCGGTGACGGAGATCCCGATGAAAAACGCCCACATAAGCGTGAAGACAAAAATGGTCAAGCCGGAATAAAGCTGCACGGTGACGCTGGAATTTCCGCTGTACGTAATGGAGCGCCCGCTCCCTCCGACAGAAAAGGCGAACGCCAGCAGCTGAACGAACACGAGAGTCGAGAACATGCCGATCAACGCGCGCAGCTTATAGACGTACAGTTTCTTTACCACAGACCAGCTATTCGCTTCGGCTAAAAACATCATCGATCCGTCCTTTCGTTTGCTTCGTCAAGTACAAGCATATGTCTTCGGATGAGACGGGGACTGTCTCCAACCCGTGCCGCAAGGCGGAATCCCGGAGAAGCGAATCGTTCCTGACGACCGCGAAACAACGGTTGGCAAGCCTCTCAAGATGGATGACTTCCCTTCCCGCGATGGCGGTTTCGATTCGATCCTCCTGCCCGACGATGCCGATCGCATATTGTTTCAAATCTTCCATCGACAGATGAAGGCGAACCGTTCCCCGGTCGATGAGCAGCACGTCCTCCAGCAGATGTTCAAGCTCCTGCAGCAGATGGCTGGAGATGATGATCGTTCGCGGATAAGCCAGATAATCTTTCAGGAGCGCGCGGTAGAAATCTTTGCGCACGGCGGCGTCCATCCCTGTTGTCGGTTCGTCGAACACCGTCAACGGACAGCGGGAAGAAAGACCGATGATCATGTGGAACGTGTTGCGGAGTCCCTTCGACAGATCCTGCGGCCGGCTGCGCCGATTAAGGGAGAAATAGTCCATCAGACGGCACGCCAGGGTATGATCCCAGTTCGGATAGAAGCGTCCCGCCATTTCGAGAATTTCTTCCAAATTCAAAGAGGCGGGGAGCGCCATGTGGTCATCGATGTAGATCGTGTTCCGGGACACTTTCAGACTGTTGAACGGATGCTCTGAAAACACTTTGATATCGCCGGAAGTGGGGCGAATGAAACCGGCGACGATCTTGAGCAACGTTGTTTTACCCGCGCCGTTTCGTCCGATCAATCCGGTGATCGTATGCTCCGTTATGGTGAAGGACAGATCGCGAAGCGCCTGCTTGCGGTAATAGGTTTTCGAAAGCTGACGGCACTCGATGACATTCATCACGTTTCATCATTCCTTTCCTGGAGGGCTTGAGCAATCATGCGGAGGAGCTCCTCTTCTTTCACTTCTAAATTTGCCGCCTCTTTTACCAACTCACGGATGAGATGTTGCAGTGTCTGATTTTTTCTTTTCGCCCGGATATGATCCTGGGCATGATCCGCCACGAACATCCCGAGTCCCCGTTTCTTGTACAGAAGGCCTTCGTCCGACAGCAGATTGAGGCCTTTGGCGGCCGTGGCGGGGTTAATGTTGAACATGTCCGCAAGCTGATATTGCGAATACATTTTCTCATGCGGCCGAATGTTTCCGCATAATATCTCGTCTTCCAGCCATCGTGCGATCTGGACATAGATCGGTGTCGTGGCGTCCGAATCGAATCTCATCCGCTGTGCCTCCCAAAGGTTATATGCCATAGTGCATTACTGTTGTAATGTACTATACAACATGACATTCTCTTTGTAAAGATCGGGCATGAGAAATTTTCCGTATTTCAATCGGCTGTTCAAACGGTCTTCGCCCGTTTTGCTTCATTGTTCGGACTCCGTTCTTCACTTACAATAGAAAGTGACAATATTTGATAGAACGGAGCGTGCTTATGAAGGGCAATCATCTGTCGTTTCCTTCTCCTTCACAACTTCCCGCGAGCGAAACGATTCCCAATCCTTTCGTCTTCTTCGATATTGCGAACGATCCGAACGGGGACGGCGTCGTCACGGATTCCTCGGAATGGGAGGCCCGAAAAGCGGAGATTCGTCAGCTTGTCCAGTACTACTGGCTCGGATACCGATGGCCGACCTCGCCTTCGGACGTTGCCGGACAATCGTATCGGTCGGAGGAACCGTACACGGTGAGGGTCGGATTTCATTTTCCGCCATATGCGTATGGCGTGGAGGTCAATGTAAGAGAGGAGTTTGAGCGGCTCGCGTCGCGGCTGATGCGCGAACGGGTCGATATCCGCCGGATCATTCCGCCTTCTCATTTCTTCGGAAGCCCTGAAATAGGCGACGTTGTGGAGTCCTTCGGTCCCGCGCCGTCAGCGGACGCCGCTGAAGAACTGGCGATTGCCGCCTGGAATGCGGGGTATTTTATTCCGTATGAACAGAACGGGACGAAATATGCGGTGTTGAGAGACTATACGGGACTGCTCGAGGCGCCGCCGGAACGCGAGAAGATGCGCCATGTCGTGACGGTGAGGAATCCCGGGAACGGCAGGCAGGCGGGCTTTGCGATCGACATCCGGATGCCGACCGGAGCGCAGATCATGAAGGCTTGGAATCGTGCCGAGAAGCAGGTGCCCGCGATCATCGATATCGGCGGCACTTTGTCCGGCGCGCTTATGAACACGCTGAACGAACACGGTTACGCATGCATCAAGTTCACCGCGACGGACATTTATCCGGACAATTACAGGACCGCGGACGGCATCCGCCGCGACGGCGTGTACACGACGTTGTACCCGTATGACGATGACGTGTACGAATTCGCTTCGGGAGCCTTGATGGCCTGGAGCTGGGGAGCAAGCCAGATCGTGAGCGCGCTGGAGCAACCGGCGCAAGGCCGGACGGAGTCATGGGGAGCGATGTTGGGGATCGATCCGTCCCGAATCGCGGTCACGGGACATTCCCGTTACGGAAAGGCGGCGATTTTCGCGGCGGCTTTTGATGAAAGGTTCAAGATCGTCATCGCCAGCGAGCCAGGGGGATCGGGGATTCAAAGTTTCCGGTATACGACCGAGGGAAAGATTTTCCGTTATCATCCTTATCCGAAGGCGGACCGGGTGCACGGCCGGACGGAAATTCCGACCGACTCGTACGGAGGAGGGACGAGCTGGTTCCCCGACAAAGCCGCGGCGTTCGTGAACCGTGATGATCATTTCCCGTTCGATGCCTGCCACATCATATCGCTGATCGCGCCGCGTCCTTTCCTGGCGACGGGCGGCTTGGACACCCACTGGTTGGGGAGCGAAGGGTCCGTCGCTTCCATCCAGGCGGCGGCGGAGGTGTATGCATTCGTCGGACGGGATGAAATCGAGAAGTCGAATATCGCCGTGCGGTTCCGCGAAAGCAATCACGCGTTGTACAACCGCGATCTGGCTTTCGTCATCGCGCTCATGGACCGCGAGTTCAAGCAAAGCGGCGACAAGCGGCTGCATGTGCAGGATCTGTTTCCCGAAGGCGACGGTTCGCTGAACAGCATGACGTATCCGGCCAAAACGTATGACCGCCTGAGCGACTGGAACTCGTATCCCTTCGACATCAACAGTTCGTATATGCCGTGGTCCCGTCCCGGCCGCTATGTGTTATGGACGGCGACGGAAACGTTTTTATGCGGCTCGCCTGTGGAGATCGCGGCGCATTCCGATGCGCCGCAGGTCATGTTGCTTCTGCCCGACGGCAGCCAGATAGAACCTGCGCGCCGCGAAGGGGAGACGTTCATCTTTCGGCTGACGCGGGAGCAAGCGTTGCGAGGACGTTATGAACTGCGGACGGCGGGCGCGGAAAAAGAAAACCGCAGCGTGTATTTGTCCGCGATCAGCCTGGCGGATGCGCTGCGGCATGCTCCGGCCAAAGGCGACGGCGGCGGGGACACCCGATTGATCGGCTTCGGAAGCAGGTTAGTGAGGGATCCGTCGAATCCGGTCGAGGTGTATATCGGAGGAGAACGGGCGGAGGTCAGCATGACGCGGGCGCATCAGGTGTCCGAGGACGCCAGGCTGCTCGATTACGGCATCCTGTTCCGCGACGCTCTGTTCGCGAAGATCGCGGAACGCGGGTGGGATGCGTCGAAGACGTTCCATATCAGGAATCTGAAGTTTGAGACGATTCCGGGGTTTACGTTCGAGATCAGCTGGGGGAATATTTACGCTTCCGCGGAAAAAGGAGGACTTGAAGGCGCGGAGCGGTTCACGCAGCCGATCAGCTGGCCCGTCGAAGCGTACGATAACGGTCCTGCGGGCAGCGAGTGGCCCGTCATCCCGGATACGAAAGCGGAGAAAGATATTCTGAAAGCGGGCGGAACCGTCGCCCGTCCGGCCGCTCCCGGGCCGAAGCCTTCGGCCTTTGCCGCGAAAATCGAAGCGGCGGCCGAACGTGCCGCGGACACGGGCAAGATTCATGTGACGATTCGCTTCGATCAGCCGCTGGACATAAGGGAATTTGGGTTCGGTCTCGATATCGCCGGAAGCTGGGAGACGGCATGGTCTTCCGACGGAAGGAGGGTGACGTTGATCGCCGAGCCCGATCCGCGCCATGAGGTGTCCTCCGGTTCGTTGATCATCTTCCGACTAAAAGACGAGGCGGGGAATATGCTCCCCCGCCCTGTTGTGATTCCGTTGCGCCTGTCATGACCGTAAAGATCGTCCGCATCGCCGTAAGATCCGTAATATCAATGTGCCTCACTTGAAACGGTTCATGATGAAGCGGTTCCGGCGTACTTTCCGGAAGATGCGGCCTGCATCCTCTCCGTTGCAACCATTTTTGATGAACAAGGCCGTTCCTTGGCAATGCTTCATGAAGCCCTTAATTAAATTTGCTTACGAGGAGGGAGTATCGGAAGAACTCCCCGTGGAAGCCGTTCCCGATGAAGGAGAATTGGCGCCGGCTCCGGCTTCGGAGGCGCTGTCCGCCGCCGAAGCCCCCGCGCTTCCTTCGGCCGCAGCCGCCATGTCTTCGGCGGCGGCTGAAGACGAGGCGGAGACGTTCTCTGCGCCCGACGCCTGCTGGGCGTTCTCCGTCGGGTTCGGCTCCTTCCGTTTTCTCGAAAAGCGCCAGATCAAAAAGCTGAGAAGCGCGATTCCCGCCAGAATCCCTCCGGCGATTCCCAGCCACCGGCTCCATGACGCAGTCTGTTCCGCTTTCAAGATCAGCTGGTACGCTTCTTCCACCGAGCGGACGGCGATATCGATGAACGACTTGGAGTTGATCTTCTCGCGATAAGTTTGCCCGTACAGGTGAACCGCGATCGCCCCGGCGATCAGGAGGAAGGCGAGCGGGGCGGCGGTCCGCATCGTCAGGCGCGCCACTTTTGTGAGTTTGGGCATCATAGCACCTCTTCCCGCGATTGTTGTACGTTCTTATGCTGTTTACTCCTCCATGTGAGGATGGCCCACGCGGACAGCCCCGCCGCGATGACGAGCGATGCGATCAGGGGCCAATACGCCGTCCAACCCTTGGCGTCATTCTCCACGGCGCCGTCACCGGTTCCGCCGGGCTCCTGCGGTTGGGATTCATCTTCGCCGTTCCCCGGCATTGCCTGCTTGTCATTCGAGGGCGAGGAATCTCCTTCGCGGTGAATCACTCCCTGCAGCACACTCGCATTACCCGCGGGATCGGTCGCCGTGAGGGTGATCGGATTATCCCCGCGCACGAGCGCGATTTCCGCGATGAACCGCCCTCCCGCCTGCAGTTCAACCTTCGTCCCGTTCACCGTCAGGCTGGCGTTCGGATCGGTCCGTCCCGTCAGCATAAAGGTGTCCAGTTGCGTGCTGATACCGTCAAAAGGTTCAAACACCTCCAGCATCGGCGGCGTCACATCAACGTACACCTCCCGCATATCGGACCACTTGACGCCGGATGTGTCGGTGTACGAGTAGGAGATCGTGTTGTATCCTTCCGCAAGTTCGAACCATTTTTCTCCCGTCCCGTTCAGCGCGATGCGTTCCTGATAACCGTTGATCGCAATATCGAACTGTCCTCCGTCGGCGTGCGCATACTGGAAGGACAGATGCCGCGAGTTGCGCACGACGGGATCGTCTCCCTCCACATCCATGATGATCCGGAAGCTCTCTTGCGGGCGGACCGTTTTGCTTACGGGTTCGGACAGCAGCCCGTCATCCCGCCAGCGCAGTTCGATGCGCGTCCACTCCGCCTGCGGATTGTACGGGATGCTGACGTTCGTCTGATCCGGCTGGAACGACTGAAAGAAAACGGGCTCCGCGCTTCCCGACTCGTATACCGTGACGAGAACATCGTCCGCGTAATGGGGGATGTATGCCCTCCAGTCCGCCGTCATCGTCGCTGTGCGCTCGTTGACCGCGAGATCAAAACCGGACATTCCGCCCGGCGTATTTTCGTTTATATAGGCGAACACATCGCTGTACGCAAGGTCGAAATATTCCGCTCCCGCATGTTCATAGGAGACGTACAGCTTCAGGACATACCGGTCGTAGCTGTTCACGTTGTGCAGCGATACGTTGAGCGAGACGCGTTCGTTCGTACTAGCCGTGCCGCTGTATACCGTCCGCTCCGCTTCGCCCTCTTCTATGCTGAGCGACAAGGTGAAAGAGTAGGTCACTTTGCGGTCATGCGCGACCATGAACGATACCGGCAACATTCCCGAGGAGGGAGTCCCCACATCGTATTCCGTGATCCAGAAACCTTCCATATACTCATCGACCATCACGTCGATGGATTCATTCGCTCCCTTGTCGTACCGCAGCCGCCAGGAACCGGCCGCCGCATCCCGGATCAGGATCATGTATGCGTTGTTCAGCTTGACGACGGCCACGTCATCGCCGGCCGTCGCCGCATTGATCGTTCTCCCGTTCGGCGCGATCAGGGCGAAGGACGGTTCCTCCGTGTCCCATTCGATCGTGAACACGATGCTCTTCGGGGCATCCAAAGAGAACAGCGGGGTCTCGACCTCATCGGCGAACGCCGGGAAAGGTGCCGCCATAAGCGGGATGATCAGACATAAGGCCGTCAGCCATATTGATGCTCTGCGCATCATCTTTCGCTCCTCCTTTCCTCATAAACGGACTTAATAGAGCGTAACCTTCGGCAATAAGCTGCCTTCCTTGAAGACAAGGCGCACGCCTTTCTCGCCGCTTCGGTTGTTTTTCAGTTCCGTTCCCTTGATCAGGATGGTGAACTGCGGCTTGCCTCCCGGCGCGTGCACGCCGATCCAGAGGTCGCCGTAATAGTTTTTCTCCGAATCGATGAAGAACCAGTCGATCTCATAGTTGATATTGCCTCTGCCGGAGAGTCCGGAAGCCAGGCTGTTGAACGTGGCCGAGATCGCTCCGCTGTAGTCGATTTTGATGTTTTCCGTGTTCCAGTCCAGCGACTGGTTGGCCTCGATGAACAGACCGGTCACCTGCTGTTCCGGAATGTTGAGCACGTAGTTGGAATAGTCGAAATGCCCGATCCGCACATCCACGGAAGCAAGCGTCAGCTTGCCGAACAGGTCGATATTCGAACTGAACAGCAGGGAGAAATCCCTCACCCTGGCCTTGATCGTTGTATCGCTGAACACGAGCAGCGGCACATCCGGCAAAATCTTTCTCATGAACGGCAAAATATCCTTGATGTCGGCCACCGATACATCCAGTTGTCCCGACAGATACGAATTCAGCAGCGTTTCCTTGAAGTTCGATCCCTGAGGCACCTTGCTCATATCCTGCACGCCCAGGCCGAAGTTGCTGAGCGAGATCGGCACGGGCGCTTTGCTGATCGGCACGGGGAAATCCGCAAAGAGCATGATCGTGTCGAATTTTCCGCCTTTCACGCCGAGCTTGAGACCGAAGTTGTCCACGGATGGGAGAACTTCGAGCGCGACGCGCGCTTCGATCTCATAATCATGTTTCAGCGTGTTGATCGAAGCTGTAATGCTTTGCAGATCCACCGGGAGCTTGCCGATGGTAAACGACTTCAGGCCGTCGTCCCGCTTGGTCGACAAAGTGGTGATGAGCGCGACGTTGTTCGGCGTAATCTGCGCGCTGGATTGGTTTTCGATGATAAACGGGCTTTCTCCTGCAAATCTCAGCAACGCATCCTGATAAGGGATGATCAGCTTGATTTTGTTGAAATCGATCTTCACGCTGTCGGGATAAATGTACAGCGAGCTGTTCTCCAGCGACATTCCCCACAGCTTCACAGCCTTATCTTTCGAACCGATGCGGTCGACGGCATAAGACTCGAAGTCGTCGAGATGCCGCTCGTCCAGATACAGATCGAACGTGCCGAAGGCGGAGAAATCGAGGCTGATGCCGAGATTCGCCATCATCCGGCTGAGCCCGACGCTGTTGTGCGGGTCGAAGATGATCGACGAACCGTACTGATCGGTCAAGGTGATTTTCAGATCTTTTTCCGGGTCGCCTTGCAGCACCAGCTCGCCGCGGAACTGAATGTAATCGTTCAGGGTGACGCGGCCCTTGAGCCGGTATGTCCGGTCATTCTCCTGAATGATTTCCTGCGCGCTGAGTTTGTACGGGCCGAAGGTGACCGTCTTCCTGCCTCCCGGTACGGCCAGTTCAAACTCATCGGGGAGGATGTAGCGGTTGCCGTCCGCCAATACCACCACATCATAGACTCCCGTCATCATCGTGTCCGGGATGCGCAGCTTGATGTTTCCGTCATCCACCACGCTCGCATCGCCGATCGCATAGTCGGATGGTCCCGAGAAGGTGATGGCCAGGTTCGTCAGCTTTTCGAAACCTTCGCCCCTGAGCGTCACAACGCTTGTTCCGCCGCTGCCGCGATACAGGAGTTTCGTATCGAGTCCGTACAATCGGATGTCGCCTTGACGATCGCGCACCAGCGAATCGTCGTCAGCGGGCTGCGAATCGCTGCCGTGCAGACGGTACGTTTTCGTCGCCTGCGTGTTCGTTTGCGGGATGCGGATCGAAAGCTCGCGGTCCACATCGACCGTATTTTTCGCGCGGTAGCGCAGCACGTATTGATTCGCCGCCTGCAGGTGGATGAAATCATAGAACGTGCGAAGGCTTGCCGCATCGCTGGCGTAGATGAATGAGCCGTTGCCGTAACGGGCGATCGTTTCGAGGTAGGCGGTGTCCACCTCGGTGCCGAGACCGATCGTATAGATCGTGATGCCGTTCTCCAAGCTTTTCTCCCCGATCGTGTCCCGTATTCTTTGTTCCGACGCCATGCTGCCGTCAAGCCCGTCCGTCATCAGAATGATGATATGGTTGCTTTTCGCGTCTTGCGGGAACTGATCGATTCCGTACAAGAGCGAACCGTAAACATCGGTTCCTCCGTAGGCGCCGAGCCTGTCGGCAACGTCCAGCAGTTCGCGGGTGTCGCTCAGAAAGCCGCTGTCGATCCGGATTCTGTTATCGAAGGTGACGATGGACACTTCTTCATCATTGTTCATGCCGTTGATGAATTCTTGCACGGCCAGCTTCAGATCGCCGACGGATCTGCTCATGCTGCCGGAATTGTCCGTCAACAGCATGATGCGCGACGAGTCGAAATTCAGTTTTTCGATGGTGAAATCTTCGATCTTGATCCCTTGATCGTAGACTTCCAGCAGGTCGGCGATGTTTTTGATATCGAGATCATGGCTCAGTTGTATTCGCGCCTCGATGTACGGGAACTGCGATGTATCGATTTTCCCGATCGAGAGTTCCGCGCGCTTGCGGCTCACATACTCCGTGAAATATTGCTCAAACGGACGATCCGACCCGCCGCTTTGATTGCCGGATGATGTATCCTTCGGCTTTGATCCGGCTGTTCCGGTTGCACCGGCTTGTTGAAGCGGGAGGGGGAGCGAATGGCGCACCGCCGTCTCAACATAGTTCGGAACGTTTTTGATCTCTTCGCTGTCCGCTTTGTTATGGAGAATCTCGATGATCTTCCGCATCGGTGCCGCATACTCCGTATCCGTGCTGTATACGGCGGACGTCAGCGCCTCGTTCATCGCTTCATCCGATTTCGTATCATTGCCGAGGTAGTTTTCGATCTTGGATAATTGCAGATAAATTTTACTTTTTTCGCGGGACTCGTTTGCCCGGACGATCTCGGTTATCTGATTGCGAATTTCGGCGAGCGGCAGATGTCGGCTTTCAACGCGCAGGGCGTCGATCTGCGATTTCACCTGCTTCCGCACGACCTTCGGTTCGGACTGATATTGCTCATTGTACACCTTCTCGGCCTGGGCGATGACGCGGTCGTATTTCTTCCGCTGTTCATCGGAGACGAGGTGAGCGTAGTCCGATCTGTTGGCGATCCCGGTTATGTACAATTCGGATAACACGACCAACTCGTTCAGATCGGGCGAAGAGCCGGTCACCTCCGGAATTTTGCGCAAATTGCCGTCCATGATCAGAGCTTTCATGCGGGCAAGTTTCAGTTCCTTGCTCTCCATCACGCCGCTTTGGGTTTCCGACAGTTCCTCGAACCGACGGACGATTTTGCGCAGTTCCCGCCCGTCGGGTTCCTGGCCGATCGAGTAAGCTTCGAACATCTCATTCGTGTCGAGGATAAGATTCACATAGGAATCGAGTTCGTCCATAGCCGGATCGGATTCCCGCATCTCTCTTAATTCTTCTTGGATGTGGTCCAGCACGAGCTTCTGCTGCCGGGCGAGGATGCCCGCCATGCCGGCCTGAGCGGATGACGGTTCCCCGGCCGAACGGTCCGCATCCGGCTGTCCTCCGGTCTGCGAGGCGAGCCCCGCCGCCCGAATGCTCACCAATCCGTAGTCGGCCGGTCGAATGCCCTGCTTCTCCAGGTATCGGTACAACGCTTCATCACGGATGGCCGGGGTTTCGCCGTCCCCGTTTGTTTGCGCGAGCGCCGCGAACGTTTCATATTCGTCCGCGGGAAAACGGCCATTCCCGTATTTCTCATGGAGCTGTCGGCTGGCGTCGTACAGAATCGCCGCCTGCTCATAGTCTCCGCCGAGCAATGCCAGCCGCGCCTTGTACAGCGAATGGCGTTCGTCGTACGATCCGCTCGCGTACAGGTCGTCGAGCAGCTGTTCCGCCGTGTCCAGATCGCCTTCGAGGATGTAGACGCCGAGCATATACCATTCATCTTGCCTTTCGGCGGATGTGCGGCGATCGTCCGGTGCGGTGAAGACCATCACGGAACAGAACGAAACGACCAGAAGGCCTGCGGAAACGGCGAGAATCGACTGCAGGGTGTACCAGCGCCGCATGATCATGGTGACGGCCGATACGACCACGAACGGAGAAAGGCCTATGAGGATTTGCAGCCATATGTTCATTTCCATATTCCCTCCACTCACCTGACTTGATGTCGTCAATCCGGTTGCGCAAAGTAAGCGGCCAGTTCTAACGAGGGGGCGGCTCATTCCCATGAATGAGCCGCCCCGAACAGTTGGTCAGGCCGGCATCCGCGCCGGCCGTTCGCTCATCAATAATCAAAAATCATACCAACGATTGTACGAATAAGATCCGGAGCTCGTTACAGTCCCAAAGTCTTCCGCTTCTTGTTCGATCAGTTCCGATTTGCCGCTGAATTTCTTGTTGAAGTACAGTTCGAAGTAGCCGTCATCGTAATTTTTCGTGTAGTAGAGACCTTCAGGCGTGACGATGAGATCTCTCACGTCATCGTCGAGCTCAACCGGTTTGCCGCCCAGTTTGGCAACATACAAGGTTCCGCTGTCGTAGCGATAGTCGGTCAGATAGGCGATATATTTGCCGTCATGCGAAATCATGGGCGACCAGGACGCGACGTCTTCCGCCACGCGCACCGGCTCGGAGTTGCCTTTGACGACGTACAGCACGTCGTCGTAGTCCACGTAGTAGACGATCTTTGCATCCGGGGACGCGACGAAGTGGTACGCGTCTTTGGCCAAAACCTGCTCTTCCGCGTTTGGATTGTTCAATGCTTTGCGGATAATCCGATTCCGGTTGTCGAGATAGACGACGGCGTCAGCATAGTCGATCACCACGCCCAGCGAAACATTTCTGGCGAGTGTTTGGAGATCGCCGGAACGATCCGCTTTCAGGAACGTTTGCTCATAAGGATTGAAAAACACGAGTTGGGCCAAATCTTTCACCGCATATACGGAACTTATGTCATAATTCGTCCGGCTCGCGGCGTTGGACACCGGAGATCCGAGCGCGCCGCGTCCGAGAGAGACGGTTTCTCCGCCGTCGGTGCTCAGATACAGTTTGCCGCTGTCTCTTATAAGGACTTGCGAGTAATCCGCGTTAAAGCTCAGCGAGACTTCGTCCATCGTTGTTCTCGCTCTCAAGCGGGTCTCTTTTTTGCCCTTCTTCACATAGATGTTGCCGATATCGATATCGTCATCCAGCTCGACATAGTAGATGTATTTTCCGCTGTCCGCAATCGCGAGCGGTACGACGTTGTCGCCCAATTTCTCCGGCTTCTTGCCGCCGATCTTCACATAAGCGGTCATTTCCGGAGTGTAGCTGCTCGTGTCGACATCTTTCATGTAGGCTACCGATTTTCCGTCAGGAGAAATTTGGTAGTACAGGATATAAACGTCGTGATCGATCACTTCGCTTTTCTTGCCGTCGAACAAATACAACGTGCCGGATTCATAGTCAGAATCGTAATCGGTTATGTACGCGATCGCATTGCCGTTGTGGGAAATCGCGAGGGACACCACCCCATCGGCGACTTCGATCTTGTTCTTGCCGTTCAGATACCAGAGCGTACCGCCCTCAGCATACGAGTACTCCGTCAATACGGCGGCCGCCTGCTGGTTCAAACTGACGTGGATTTCATCGACCTGATCGTCGAAGTCGAACCGGTTGCCGTTCAGAAAGACCGTGTCCTCGCCGTCGACGGAGTAGGTCAGATGGTTCTGGCCTTTGTACAGGATGTTGTCTTTTCCGCCGCTTCCTCCGCCGGAAAACAGATTGACGACGATGACCAGCAAGATGACGGCCAATACGCCTATCCCGATCGGCTTCGCCAGCCGGTGTTTCAACAGGTTGCCCAAAGCTCCTCCGTTCTCCGTGCCGCCGTTCTCCTGGGCGTTGGATGGAGGGTTGTGCTGAAGTCCTTCTGGCGACACATGGTTGGAATGGTTTGAATTGTCCGTAGTCATAATGGCCTCCTTGGAATCATGAGTTAATCGTCGCGTTTTTGTGTTATAAATGATATAACCATACTATCCGATACATCGGCATTTGTAAATAGAAAAGGGGTTTTGTGGAATGGTGTCGAACGGCGGATGATATGGAGTTTTGGGTGAAAATCGGATGGAAAATAAACCGGAAATTCAACGCTGCGAAATGTTCGGGGAGGCGACGGAAATGGATGAACGCAGGTTCGTTTTGCAGGATCTCGGCATGAAGCGGGGCATTTTGCTCATCGTGAGCGCATGTTTATGGGCGATCGAACTGTTGATCATCTGGGGAATAGCGGAACCATGGGCCGAAAGTCCCAAAGATGCGTCCGGCGAACTCGCATGGACGGCGAACCTTTCTCAGACGATCGTTCTGCTGCTGATCGGGCTGCTTCTGTTTCGGTTCATCAGAAGGCTCAAGCGCCAGGCGGACCGGTTCAAACAGTGGTCGGAGCGCGTCGCGCAAGGCAATGCCGAGCGCGGACGATTTCAGGTGCTGGATAAGTCCATAGGTTTAAGGCGCGTACGCTCCAGCGAAGTGTTCAAAAAGGCGTATATGCTGTCCGTGCGGAATCTGGCGACGGGCGAAGAAACCGAGTTTCGCGTATGGACGCCCGATGCGTATGAGCGGCTGAACATCGGCGGCGTGTACGAGATCGAATATATCCGAGATTATCCTTATGTGCTGCGGTTTTCGTGAAAACGCCATCCTTAGCAGCGCTCTCTATTCGGGCTTAAATTTACCGACTTCAAAATCGGGTACAACTATCTTATAATGAAAAGTGTGATGAAAGTCGTATATCGCTCACAAGTCGGTTGACGACCTGACAAGTTTCCACCCCTGCGAAAAATAGATATAAGGATGGACGATAAAGATGAGAAACAGACAAACTACGACAGATGTCATCTTGATCGGTGGCGGAATCATGAGTGCTACGTTGGGTACTCTGCTGAAGGAACTGGCTCCGGATTGGGAGATCACGGTTTTTGAACGCAGAGCGGAAGTAGCCGAGGAAAGTTCCAACGTGTGGAATAATGCAGGGACAGGACATGCGGCGCTTTGTGAGCTGAACTATACAGTGGAGAAATCGGACGGTTCGATCGATATAAGCAAAGCGGTTAAAGTGAACGAGGAATTTCAGGTATCCAGACAGTTCTGGTCCTATCTGGTGGACCGCGGTCTGATCCGGAATCCGCGGGATTTCATCGCGCCCGTGCCTCATATGAGCTTTGTGCAAGGCGAGAGGGACGTAGCGTTCTTGAAAAAACGGTACGAGACGATGGCGAACAATCCGTTGTTCAAAGGGATGGAATATTCGGAAGATCCCGAGCAACTGAAACAATGGATTCCGCTTATGATGCAGGACAGGCCGCTTGATGTGCCGATTGCCGCAACGCGCATCGAGTCCGGAACGGACGTCAATTTCGGCGCGTTGACGCGCATCTTGTTCGAGCATCTGAAAAAATCCAACGTGGAGATTCATTATCGTCGTCACGTGGATGATATCAAACGGGCAAGCGACGGATTGTGGGAGCTGAAAGTCCGGCACCTGGACAAAGGCACCGTTGAATACCATGCCGCCAAGTTCGTCTTCATCGGCGGAGGAGGCGGAAGCCTGCATCTGCTGCAGAAATCGGGCATACCGGAAGGCAGGGGGATCGGTGGATTTCCTGTCAGCGGACTGTTCATGGTATGCAACAATCCGGACGTCATCGCCCAGCATCATGCGAAAGTATACGGCAAAGCGGCGGTCGGAGCACCTCCGATGTCCGTGCCGCATCTGGATACGCGCATTATCGACGGCAAACAATCGCTGCTTTTCGGTCCGTTTGCCGGTTTCTCTCCGAAGTTTTTGAAGTTCGGCTCGATGTTGGATCTGCTTAAATCCGTCAAGCCCCACAATGTGATGAACATGTTGGCGGCCGGCGTGAAGAATTTCGCGCTGACGACGTATTTGATCAAGCAAGTGTTGTTGACGAAGGAACAGCGCATGAAGGAACTTCGCGCATTCGTTCCGAATGCCGAAAGCGATGATTGGGATTTGATCGTTGCCGGACAGCGGGTGCAGATCATCAAAGAAACACCGACGGAAGGCAAGGGTCACCTGCAATTCGGCACAGAGGTGATCAGCGCGGCAGACGGGTCGATCGCCGCGTTGTTGGGAGCTTCGCCGGGCGCATCGACGGCGGTGTCCGTCATGCTGGAGGTGCTCCGCAGATGCTTCCCGAAGCATATGCCGGAGTGGGAACCGAAGATCATCGAAATGATTCCTTCGTACGGTTTATCGTTGCTCAAGCACCCCGAACTTATTCAACAAATTCACGAAGAGACGTCCAGGAAGCTGCAGCTTCTGCCGGAAAGCAAAGTCAGCGCAGGGCGGCAGGCGTCATCGTGAAGTTGAAACAAATGATGTTGGAATAATGTCCTCATGACATGTCAATGATAAAGCGGCCAAAGCGTCGGACGGCTTGTTGCCGTCCGGCGCGATCAAAAAGGCGCCCTTCACGGGCGCCTTTTTGATGCTCATCCCCGCATGAGCATTCGGGTGAGAAACATCAGGCGGGAAATCACGGCCGCCTGTCGCGGGACAGCCGGTATAAGGCGATCCCCACGGCGACCGACAAGTTCAGCGAATCAATCAGATTGCTGTGCGGGATGACGATGCTCGTTCCGACCTGTTTGTATTCATCGCTCAGCCCCGCACTTTCATTGCCGAACACGAGCGTGTACGGATGCCGCCGGATCGAGACTTCGTCGAGCGTGACTTCGCCGTCGAGCATGAACGTGTAAATGTCGCGGTCATAGGTTTTCCGGTAAGCATCGAAGGTGTCAAAATGCTGAATGCGGACGCTGAACAAGGCGCCCATCGAACCGCGGACGACCTTCGGGTCGAACACGTCCGCCGCAGGGCGGATGATGCCGAGATCGCGTATGCCGAATCCGAGCATCGTCCGGATGATCGTGCCGAGATTGCCCATATCGGACGGGTTCGCCAGCACGAGGTGGGGCGCTCCGCAATCCAGCGTCTCTTCATATTTGGAAAAAATGCCGACGGCGTAGCAATTGTCTTTGGTGCTTAATTTTTGCACCATCTTGTCCTGTATTTCGCATGGAATGCCCGCCTGTTCGCACATCGAGACGATCTTCCGAACGCCCTGGTTGTCGAGGGCGGAAGAATGAATGTAGACGATGTTGACCGCCGGACTCCGGCGCTGAAGCAGTTCCACGGTGGGGAAAACGCCCAATGTATATGAATAATCAAAGTCCTTTTTGTACGGTTTGTAAGCCATCAGGCGATTGGAACCTCCTCCATAGAGCAGCGCTTTCATGCGGTGTGATCCGTCCTTTTCCCGAGGGAATCGGATTGCCGGTCAGATCCACGGCTCAACTCCCGGTCGGATTTCCGTCGGACGCATGATATACCTAGTGTACTGAAAATGAAGGGCCAAGCCAAGAACCGTTGTTGCAATGCGGACGGCTGTTCGGTCAGATGCCCAGCCTTTCGATTTCCGCGCGGACGAGAGGAGCGACCTTCGTGCCGAGCAACTCGATGGAGCGAAGGATATCTTCATGCGGGATCGAACCAAAGTCGCAATGCAGCATGAAACGGTCGATGCCGAGATTTTTGCGAAGCAAGACGATCTTCCTGGCCACGTATTCGGGATCGCCGACATACAGAGCGCCGGGCAGGCTGATCGCCGCTTCGTAAGAAGACCTGTCATACCGCGGCCATCCGCGTTCCCTTCCGAGCTTGTTGAACTGCGCCTGATGAGGCGGATAGAAGGTTTCCACCGCGCGTTCCATCGTATCGGCGATAAATCCGTGCGAATGGGTAGCCACCCGCAGCTTGTCGGGTGCATGTCCCGCTTTCGCCGCGGTCTTCTTGTACAGATCGACGAGCGGCGCGAATCTTTCCGGCCATCCGCCGATGATCGCGAGCGCCAGCGGCAATCCGAGCACACCCGCGCGTGCGACCGACTCCGGCGTTCCGCCGCTTGCGATCCAGACGGGAAGCGGCTGCTGAACCGCTCTCGGATAGATGCCCAGGTTCCGAATCGCGGGGCGGTGTTTCCCCGACCACGTCACTTTTTCCGACTCGCAGATCCGGAGCAACAGATCGAGTTTTTCCTCGAACAATTCGTCATAATCACTCAGATCGTACCCGAACAGAGGGAACGATTCGATGAACGATCCTCTGCCCGCCATGATTTCCGCTCTGCCGTTAGAGACCGCGTCGAGCGTGGCGAACGCCTGGTAAACGCGCACCGGATCGTCCGAGGACAGGACGGTCACCGCGCTCGTCAGGCGGATGCGCTTCGTCTTCGAAGCGGCCGCCGCGAGAATGACCTCCGGCGCGGAGCTGGCGTAATCGCTGCGGTGATGTTCCCCTATGCCGTAGACATCCAGACCGACTTCGTCGGCCAGCACGATCTCTTCGACGGCCCGCCGGATTCGTTCGGCGTGCGTGATCGTCTTGCCGGTAACAGGATCCGGGTCCGCTTCGAGAAAGGTGGTGATGCCGATCTCGATGACGGGTTTGCGCGCTTGTGTTTGCTGAATATCGGTCATGGTTTTGTCGCCTCCTTATTTGCTGATCTCACTATACTATATTTTCGTATGTTTCTCAACCAAAGTAAGTACGAGCGGCATGACGGCAATGATCTGTTCGTGACACGCGAAGGATGAGTTGATAAGGGAGGAAACGATGCCGACGCAACCGCTTGGGAACATGCCGCGGAAAACCCCGTTTCTTCCTTTGCAGGATTGGCCTGAGATTCGATAGAATCGTAGTATAGACCGCAAGATGAGGTGATCGGGATGTCATTTGCTCCAATCTTATATATGTTGCTCAGTTTGTTCACGACCTTACTCGGCTCGGATGGAACCGGCTTGGCCTGGACGAAACCGGTCGACGCGCATCAGGAGGTGTCCGTGTCCGACGGTGCCGACGGCGTGAGCGATACGGACGCCGCTTCCGAACATTGGGAGGAACAGGCGACCGATCACAGAAAAGCCGCCATTGCCGCGGCGATCGACCCGATTCTGGCGGACGACCGATTGACGGGGGCGATTGCCGGGATCAGCATTCGTCACGCGGAAAGCGGGGAACTGCTTTATTCGCATATGGGAGATATCGGCCTTCACCCCGCGTCCAGCATGAAGCTGCTGACTGCGGCCGCCGCCCTTCAGGTGCTCGGGGCGGATTACCGTTTCTCGACGGAACTGTGGACGGACGGCCGGATCGTCGACGGCGTGCTGACGGGGAACGTTTACTTGAAAGGGAAGGGCGACCCGACGCTGCTCCAGGAAGATCTGGCGCGGTTTGCGAGTGAACTGAAAGAGAAAGGCGTGCGCCGCATCGAGGGGCATCTGGTCGGGGACGACAGCTGGTACGATGCCGTCCGGCTGTCGCAGGATATGGATTGGTCGGATGAAATGTATTATTACGGCTCGCAGGTGTCGGCGCTTACCTTGTCTCCCAACACCGATTACGACACCGGCACGGTGATCGTGGAGGTGCGTCCGGCGGCGAAGACCGGCGCGGCGGCAGTCGTGACCGTGAGTCCCGAAACCGGGTACGTGACGATCGTCAACCGGGCCGTGACCGGATCGAAAGGCGGCCAGTCGACGATCAAAGTGGAACGCGAACACGGAACGAACCGCATCATCGTGGAGGGAACGATTCCGCTGGAGGGGGCGGCGAGCCGGACGTGGGTATCGGTGTGGGAACCGACCGGCTACGTGCTCGATGTGTTTCTCCGCGCGCTGACCGCGGAGGGCATCTCCGTCGAAGGAATCTTGTCCGAACCGCTGACCGGAATCACGCCCGACGGGGCGACGCTGCTCGCATCGAAGACGTCCCCGCCGCTTCGCGACATTCTCATTCCGTTCATGAAGTTGAGCAATAACGGGATTGCGGAAATGCTGACGAAAGAGATGGGGAGAATCGTGTATAACGAAGGCAGCTGGGAGCGCGGGCTGCAGGTTATCCGGGATACGGTGGCGCAGTTCGGCATGGATCCCCGAAGGATTTTGCTGCGCGACGGCTCGGGCATGAGTCATCTGACGATGATTCCGTCCGATCAGCTGTCGATGCTGCTGTACGGCGTGCAGCAGGCGGACTGGTACCCGCTCTTCGAACAATCGCTGCCCGTGGCCGGAGCGTCCGACCGGCTGGCCGGCGGAACGCTTCGCTGGCGCTTGCTCGGCACGGCGGCTCAGGGCAAGGTGAAGGCGAAGACGGGATCGTTGAACACGGTATCGTCTCTGGCGGGATATGTGACGACGCGGGACGGAGAGAAACTCATCTTCTCGATTCTGATCAACAATTACCTTGTGAACTCGGTGAAGCCGATCGAAGACGCGATCGTCGTGGAACTGGCCAGGCTGAAATGGAACTGATCCGGTTTCGTTCCTATGGCATAAACCGTTCGATTCGCGGCGCATCTGCCGCGCCCGTTCTGATGTTCATGTTCGATGCCCGCTCTGCGGTTTCATTCTGACTGATGCGGCCTGTTATGGATTGCAGTCATTCAAGGTTCGTGTATGATTTTCCATGAGGGTTCATGTTTTTCAATGAGAGCTATGGGAGGCGACTTGCCATGAGGTTACGTGTATCCGCAGTACAATATCATCTTCATACCATTGCAAGCTTTGAGGAGTTCGCGGAGCAGGTGACGCATTATGTGAAGACCGCGGCCGAATTCGAATCCGAATTTGTGCTGTTTCCGGAGTTTTTCACCACTCAGCTGATGTCTGTTCCGAAACCTGACGGAGAACTGCCGCAGATCGGCGATCTGGCCTCATACACAGACCGCTATGTGGAGTTGTTTCAAACGCTGGCCCGCACGTTCGGCATGCACCTGATCGGCGGCACGCATATCGTGAATAGGGAAGGGCGGCTGTATAATACCGCGCATCTGTTCTATCCCGACGGCCGCGTCGAGACGCAGGCCAAACTGCACCTGACGCCGACGGAGGTGAAGGAATGGAACCTTACGCCGGGCGAGTCGCTGCGTGTGTTTGATACGCCGAAGGGGACGATCGCGATGCTGACCTGCTACGACATCGAGTTTCCCGAGATCGTCCGCATGGCGCGGGGAATGGGGGCGGATGTCGTTTTCTGCCCGTCTTGCACCGACGACCGCCACGGGTTCCACCGCGTGCGCTACACTTGTCACGCGCGCACGATCGAGAATCAGATCTACGTGGTGACGACCGGCACCGTCGGATCGTTGCCCACGGTGGACTTTATGCGCGCCAACTTCGGGCAGGCGGCTGTCCTGACGCCGAACGACATCCCGTTCCCGCCGCGCGGTGTTCTGGCCGAAGGGGAGATCAACCAGGATATGATCGTGACCGCCGATCTCGACCTGTCTTTGCTGCAGGCGGTTCGGGAAAAAGGGTCCGTCATGACGTGGCGCGATCGCCGCACCGATCTGTACCCGGATCTCGCCAAACGGTGAGGATATGTTTGCCGTCTGGATTCAAGAGCGGTGCATGCCGATTCCAGAGCGGCGCTGCCGCCTGCGGACAATAGTCGCGGACAGGTTTCGAATGATGAGGGAACGAAGAACGTGGGAAAGGGGAGAAGCCCAGCATGCCTTATTACAAACAGTTGTATGTGACGGGTCCGGACGGGCACCGAAAAGCGGTCATTCGGAATTACCGGCCGGACGATTTTGCGGAACTGATCGAGATTCAGAAGGAGAGCTTCCCTCCGCCGTTTCCTTCCGAACTGTGGTGGAACGAAGAGCAGCTGACGAATCACGTCACGCTGTTCCCGGAAGGGGCGTTGTGCGTGGAAGTGGAAGGGGTGTTGGCCGGTTCGATGACCGGTCTGATCGTCCGCTTCGATCCCGAGCATCCGGACCATACATGGGAAGAGATTACGGACGGCGGATATATCCGCAATCATGATCCGGAAGGCGACACGTTGTACGTCGTCGACATCTGCATACGGCCCGCCTATCGCAAATTGGGGCTCGGCTACTGGCTCATGCAGGCGATGTACGATGTCGTCGTCCATCACGGACTTGTCCGCCTGCTCGGCGGCGGCAGAATGCCGGGTTATCACCGGTATGCCAAGGATATGACCGCCGAACAATACGTCCAGGCGGTTGTGGAAGGGAAACTGCAGGACCCGGTCATCACCTTCCTGCTTCGCGCGGGACGTGTGCCGATCGGAATCGCCAAAGGGTATCTGGAAGATGAAGAATCGCTTCATCACGCGGTGTTAATGGAATGGCGGAATCCTTTTATTTCCGAAGCGGGCGGTTTGAAGCGAAAGAAGGATAAGGATTAGAATGGATAAGGAAAGCAAAAAAGTGAGAAAGGTTTGGTAAGGTAGCGAAGGCGGTTACCGCATGGAAGAAGCCGAAAATAGGATAAGGCGTCAATTAAGCAGGGTTCCTTGCTCCGTGATACGGACCATGCGGTCCGATCCGTGCAAGGAACCCTTTGTGTGTCCCTTTACCGTCTTGGTGCGTGGTTGATGACCCGCAAGTATCCGGCGGTCCGGCGCCGGGCGTTGGCGCGATGCGGCATGCATCCAGCGCACAGAGAAGGTTGACCCGCGTCAAGAGAGTCCGTTCGGTGCAGCGCAGATTTCCTCAACGTTCAATCCTGCAGATCGACGTTATGATAGATCTGCCGAACGTCCTCCAGATCGTCCAGCGCGTCGATCAGTTTCTCGAATTGTTCCCTCGCTTCTCCCGTCAGGACGACTTCATTCTTCGCGAGCATCGTCAGTTCCGCTACGGCAAATTCGGTGATGCCCGCATTGCTGAGCGCCTGCTGCACTTCGTGGAATTGATCCGGCGCCGCGTAGACGATGACCATGTCATCTTCCTCGACGACATCGCGCACGTCCAGATCGGCTTCCACCAAAAGCTCCAGCACTTCTTCCACCGTTTTGCCCTCGATGCCGAATACGGCCGTCGCATCGAACATGTAGGAGACGGAACCGCTTACGCCCATGTTGCCGCCGTTCTTGTTGAAGGCCGCGCGCACTTCGGCGGCGGTCCGGTTGACGTTATTCGTCAAGGTGTCGACGATGATCATCGAACCGTTCGGTCCGAAACCTTCGTACCTCAGCTCTTCGAACGTCTCATCGGAATTGCCCTTCGCTTTTTCGATCGCGCGATCGATGATCGCCTTCGGCACGTTATATGTTTTGGCGCGTTCGATGACGATTTTCAACGCCTGGTTCGTCTCCGGATCGGGGTCGCCGCGTCTCGCTGCCACATAGAGTTCGCGCCCGAACTTTGCGTATATGCGGCTTGTGTTGGTGTCTTTAATGGCCTTTTTGTCCTTGATATTGTTCCATTTGCGCCCCATGATTCCAACTCGCTTTCGATCCATAGATTAAGGTTGAACTAACTTTATAGTTTACCATAATTCTAATGCCCGAGAAAGCATGCGCGTCACGCTCGGCGGCGCCGGCCACGGCGGGCGCCGAGCCGCGCTTCGGATCGGCCGTTCAGAAGGCATTTGGCGAGACGGGATGAGATCCGGCGGGACGGTTCGCCTTCTCCGTCACACGGGCCATTCTTCGAGCTTGTAGGCCATATCGAAGAACATGTATTCCATCCGGCAGCCGGTGAGGAACAGCTCGCGCATGCGGTTGACGGCGCCCGGGGATGCTTCTTCCGCCAATTGGTCAAGGCGGGTGAAAGATCGGTCCAGCGCATTGCCGCCGTCGCGGCCGTAGATGGTGATCCAATCGTAGAACGGATGAGCACGATCGGGGTTCACTTCCTGCATCAGCCTTCTTCCAATCTCACGATATATCCAGGGGCAAGGAAGCGTGGCGGCGAGAATATCCCCCACGGTGCCGACGGCGGCTGCGGCGATCATATGGCTCATGTACAGATGCGCGGTCGGCGCCGGCCGGGAACCTTGCAGCTCGGCGTATGTGACGCCCGCAACCCGGCAAAGATTTTCGTGTGCCGCACCTTCATCGTACAATGCATAGGCGATGCCGCGGTGAAACATTTCCATGTCTTCGCGGGTCTCGCATTTGGTTATGGCGATCGCCCTTGTGCGAATCATCGCATTGAGGTATTCATAATCTTGCTTCACGTAGTGGATCAATTGTTCCGGGCGCAGATCGCCTTTGGCGATCCCTTGCACGAAGGGATGGCTGTACGTTTGCCGCAATATAGGGTCAGCCTCCTTGCGAAGCTGCGCGCTGAAAGTCGTGTTCATCCGTCATTCCTCCCACACGGTAATTTGATGTTCGCGGATGATGACATCCGATGACATAGAAAAAAAAGCCGCTCCCGTGGGAGCGGCATCTATGCCGTGTTTTGAGCGCCGCCGTCGCAGCCGCATGATTGCAGCAACAGAAAGCGGCGGTGATCGAGTCACGTGGGCGGCAGCGTCATGTCATAAAATAACCATCAGTTCGATCAAGCGCAAATAATCCTTGGTCAATAACATGATCGGATGACACCGCCGGCGCGGTCGCGCACGATGATCAAGTCACGCAATCCGGCATTTGCCGACTCCACTTCCCTACGCTGGCATTACCCAGATCAGGTGATGAGGGATCGGGGAACATTCCCCGTCTCAGCCTTGCGGCGCCCCTAGTGGATCGCTGGGTATTTGATATTCATTGTAAATGGATTGGTCCGCGCAGTCAAAAAAGATATGATGAGGCCGACAAGGCGGAAATTCCAATGCGGTGCGGAATGCGGAGGATCGCCGGTTGGCGCGTTCGGCTGCGGGATATGTCCGGATGGCGTTTATCGGCAGCGCTTGTTATTGTATAATGGATGAGATTCGAGTCGTTTTTTCGATTCAATATTTCGATGCGTTCGCACGCTCTTGTGCGGCGGAACGCTGAAGGATGGTACGGATGAGCGAAAACAATATTACACGCATTCACCTTGACGATAAAGAATATATTTTGATCGGAACCGCTCACGTGTCGAGGCAAAGCGCCGAACAGGTGAAGGAAGTCATCGAACGGGAGCGGCCGGATTCCGTTTGCGTGGAGTTGGACGAGCAGCGGTATCAGGCGGTCATGGACGAGCATAAATGGAAGAACATGGACATCTTCAAAGTGATCAAGGAAGGGAAATCGACGGCCCTTCTCATGAACCTTGCGCTTTCTTCTTTCCAGAAGCGAATCGCCGAACAGTTCGACATCCAACCGGGACAAGAGATGATCCAAGGCATTCGTTCGGCGGAAGAAATCGGCGCGCATCTGGTGCTCGCCGACCGCAATATCCAGATTACGTTCTCCCGCATATGGAGGAATGTCGGGTTCGCGGGCAAGATGAAGCTCATCATGCAGATCATCTACAGCATATTCAGCAATGAGGATATTACGGAAGAAGAACTTGAGAAGATGAAGACGCAGGATATGCTCGACGCGGTGCTGGACGAATTCACGCGCAGCTTCCCGAGACTGAAGACGCCGCTGATCGACGAGCGGGATCAATATTTGGCGCAGAAGATCAGGGAAGCACCGGGCCACAAGATCGTGGCGGTGCTTGGTGCGGCGCATGTGCCGGGCGTGAAGGAGGAGCTGAAACGGGAACACGATCTCGGAGAGCTGACGAAACTTCCGCCGAAATCGAAATGGCCGAAGATCATCGGTTGGGCGATTCCGGTTCTGATCCTTGCGATCATTCTGTATACCTTCACCTCGAACCCGGAGGCAGGATGGCAGCAGATGATCAGCTGGGTGCTGTGGAACGGCTCGCTCGCCGCGATTGGAGCGGCGGCCGCCTTCGCTCATCCGCTGGCGATTCTAACGGCGTTTTTGGCTGCGCCGATCACTTCGCTGAATCCTCTTCTTGCGGCGGGGTGGTTCGCGGGTTTGGTGCAGGCGTACGTTAAACGGCCCAATGTCGGAGATCTCCAGAACCTCGCCTCGGATGTGACGAGCGTCAAGGGATTCTGGCGGAACAAGGCGACGCGGATTTTGCTCGTGGTGGCGCTGTGCAATCTCGGCAGTTCGCTCGGGACGTTTATCGGCGGAGCGGATATTTTGCGCGTCTTTTTTAAACACCTGTAATGCTTCCGAAACCGCAGGAGAATGGAACATATACATGAAGCGTGCAGACCAAAAAAGGCTGTCCCGCAAAGCGATAAGCTCCCTCCACGGCAGGCAGGCTAGGCCCTGTTTCCGTGAAGGGAGCTTATCAGCCAGGGGGACAGCTTATTTTTACGGGAACGGTGTGTGCCGCAAGGCAGCATGAAGCGCGCTCTCAGTTCAAGCGCAAGGCCGTCGATGCACGGCGCGTTGCGAGTCCGTCAGGCGACAATCGATTCGATTGCCCGGATGATCGCTTCCTTCTCGATGTGCCGCACGGCTTGCCGCTGCGCCATCATGAAGGCGCGCCATGCGGCGACGCCCTCTTCGCCGATCGCGTCGAGAGACCGGCCGTCCCAGTTCCATTGCGGATGTTGCTCCCAGAACCGCTGACGCCATGCGGGGATCATCGCCGTGATTTCTTCCGGGCGTTCGATGAATACGCCGAGCTGTTCGCCTTTATGATTGAAAAAGATGTAGGTCGGAATGCGCGTCTTGCCGTCCTTCGCGGGATAAGCTTCGGCGATGTCCCAATTGTCCGGGTCGCGGTTCAGGATGTGCAGCTTCAGCTTGCCCGTCAGCTGTTCGATTTTCGCAAACAGCGGCAGGTTCGATGCGACGTCGCCGCACCAATCTTGCGCCAGGACGATGACATCGACGGGATGGTCGAGCCTGCGGATCGCGTCCAATTCCTCCAGCGTTACATCGCAGGCGTCATAGTTGCTCAGCATCAGTTCCTTGTTCGTCTTGGCCTGATCGATGAACTGGCGAAAGCTCATGCCCTGCCGGTAAGCCCGCTGTCTTCTTTCATCGGAGATTGCGTTCGCTTGAACGTTCATAAATACTCCTCCTTCGGATCGGTTCTCGAATGTTCAGCCCAGCCTGATGCGTCTTCGTTCCAACTTGATTTTAGATTGAGGTTGAGCCTGATTTCCAGCATGAAGTCAAACTTTTTATCACCGGCTTCGAATGTCCCGTATATCGAAGGAGCTCAGTCCAGCCCGGCTGTCGGTTTCCTTCCGTCATAGCACGGTCATAGCACGTTTCACAGCAATATTTTTATGCGTCATATACGGCATAAACGGTGATGTATTCCGCGTAAACAGATGATCTGCACATACATGACGGTTCAGGATGGATCATACCCTCATGAACAGGATATGACGAACAGTCATGGAATCTGATACAATGAAGATTGGTATCGCGTATCGTCAACGGGCTGACAAACGCTGCCGGCTATCCGGGCGGCGAAGGAACATGTTGGTTTACATGACGGTTACGGCGGATAAGCCGCAGTTTCAAGTCGGTTGAGAAGGCGAATGCTTGATGTTTTTTTGCCACCAGGATTGCGCCCAAGTTTTTGAGTAAGGAGGTATATGACGGCGTTGAACCGATTATTCAAAATCGTGTCCTTTATTTTTATTGTGATCATTGCGATGGTCATATTCACCTCCGATATTTCCAAGTTGATTATCAACGGCGATATCGAAGGGCTGCAGGATTATGTGGACGGGAACATATGGCAGATGCTTTTGTTCACTTTCTTGGTGATGCTGTTTCAAAATTTCATTACGGTGATTCCGCTGATTTTGCTCGTGACGATCAACATTACGCTGTTCGGCTTTGTGTACGGTTATTTGTGGAGTTTGGCGTCCAGCGTGGCGGCCGGGTCCATCGTCTTTCTGCTGACCCGTTACTGGCTGCAAAATTGGCTGGTCAGCAAGGTGAAGCTGTCGATCTTGCAGCGCATCGAGAAATACGGCTTTCTGTATGTTCTCGGATGCCGGATCATTCCGATCATGCCGTCCAATCTGATCAATATGACCGCAGGCGCGAGCACGATTCGTTACGGGCATTTTTTTCTCGCCACGCTGATCGGCAATCTGTTGTTTTTGGGAGCGGTTGCAGGCGTAACGTTCGGGTTTATGAAGGCGGGTTGGGAGACGGCGGTGCTGCTCGCGGTGTTGACGGCTGTTTGCGGTATTGTGCTGATAATACGCCGGTCGCGCGCGAAGCGTTCGTCCGGTTCCACCCAGACTTGAGAATTCGGTTCGCCGGATATGTCGTTTGAATGGCGTTATTATTGAGTTCCCGCCGCTCGTCGGCACAATGGAACAAGGTTTGGACTCTTACCCGCGAAACGCAGCGTTTCCGGGCGGGAAAAACCGCCGCGTCGGACAAATGTTGGGCAAAGACGGGGTTCCGTGTGAAGGATGAGAGGAAGGTGGCCATTTTGCTTAAGGTAAAGGTTGGGATGTCGATATGCTGGCGTTTTTGAAACCGTATACGAAAGCGATCGTCGTGTCGCTTGTGTTGATGGCCGTCGAGCTGGTGGTGGAACTGTGGCATCCGCTGCTGATGAAAACGGTGATCGATGAAGGTATATTGAAACGCGATCTCGACGCCGTTCTGTACTGGGGAGGGATCATGATCGCCGTCGCGCTGCTCGGGTTCGCGGCTGGGATCACGAACTCTTATTTTTCCGCATACGTGAGTCAACATTTCGGGTATGACGTTCGGTCGAAGCTGTTCCTGCGCATCCAGACGTTTTCCGTCGCGGCGTTCAACAAGCTTCCGGCATCCACGCTGATCACCCGCATCACGAGCGACGTCAACCAACTGCAAAACGTGGTGTTCATGGGTCTTCGGATCATGCCGCGGGCGCCGCTGATGATGCTCGGCGCCTTGATCATGGCGCTGCTCATCGATGTGCGGATCGCGGCGGTTTTGCTTGTCGCCGTGCCGATCTGCCTGTTCATTCTCGTCTGGATGATGAAGCGGGGTTTCATTTTGTTCCGAGCCGTGCAGAATCAGCTGGACGTGACCAACAGCATCGTTCGGGAAAACCTGATCGGCATGCGTCTGATCAAGGCGTTCGTGCGGTATCGCCGGGAGATCGAACGGTTCAAGGAGAACAACAAGCAGCTGATGGAACGCACGGTTTCCGCGCTGCGCCTGATCGAGACGACGATTCCGCTGCTTTTGCTGGTCATGAATATGAGCATTTTGTTCATTTTGTGGTTTGGCAACTGGCAGCTGCAGGCGAACGGAATCGATGAGGGCGATGTCGTGGCGATCGTGATCTACGCGACGCGCATCACGGCGACATTCGGCCTTTTGTCGCACATCCTGATGAGCCTCTCACGCGCCAGAGCGTCGGCCGCGCGGATCAACGAAGTGCTGAAGTATGAGGATGCGAACGGCGACTCGACGGACGCCGCGTCCGTTATGAAAGAGGAGGGGGCGGACCATCCGGCTGCCCTGGTCTCGTTCCAGCGCGCGGAGGTTGAACGGGGGTCTGAACGGTCCGGCGTCACGCCGAAGGGTTCGTCAGGCTCTGTGTCGTTCGATTCGGTGACGTTCCGGTACCCGGGGACGGGCGAGCCGGTGCTTCGCGATATCAGTTTCCGCGTGCAGGCTGGGCAGACGGTCGCCATCATGGGGGCGACGGGATCGGGGAAATCGACCCTGTTCCAGCTGTTGCCGAGACTGTATGAACCGGAGCAAGGAACGATTACGATCGACGGCGTCGATATTCGGACGATTCCCGTCGAGACGCTGCGGAGCATGATCGGCATGGTGCCGCAGGAAGTGATTTTGTTCACCGGCACCGTGGCGGACAACATTCGTTGGGGACATAATGAGGCGACGATGGAGGAGATCACGGAGGCGGCGAAGCATGCCCAGATTCACGATACGATCATGGGACTTCCCGATGGGTATGAGACGATCGTCGGGCAGAAGGGCGTGAATTTGTCCGGGGGGCAAAAGCAGCGCCTGTCGATCGCCCGGGCGTTGGTGCGCAAGCCGAAACTGCTCCTTCTCGACGACAGCACGAGCGCGCTGGATCTGAAGACGGAAGCGAAACTGCTGCAGGCGCTCAAGCATTATTCCTGCACGACGCTGATCATCACGCAAAAAGTGAGCACCGCGATTCACGCCGATTCCGTCATTTTGCTCGATCAAGGACGTTTTCTCGCGCAGGGCCGTCATGATGAATTGGCGAAGACTTCGGAATTGTATCGGCAGATCATCATCTCGCAATTCGGTGAGAAGGCGGTGAGCAACCTATGAGTGTGAATCGCGACGCGAAATCTGCACACAGCGGACCGCCGACGGCAATGCCGGCGTTCGGCGGCCCGCGGGGACCGATGGGCATGCAAGGCATGCCGAAGGCGAGCGCCAAAGACTTCCGGGGGACGATCAGGAGGCTGTGGAAGTATCTCGCCGTTCATCGGTGGATGCTCATGCTCGTCCTTGTGACGGTGGTCGTCAACTCCGGCATGGGACTGCTCGGTCCGTACGTGCTCGGTCTGTCGATCGACAACCTGATCTACGAGCGGGGAGACGGCATCCTCCCGTTGATCCTTCTGTTGGGCGGGATTTATTTGCTGCTGTCGCTGTCGGCCGTGCTGCAAAACTACTGGATGATCGGCATTTCCCAGAAGACGGTGTTCACGATGCGCGGGGACTTGTTCCGGCATCTGCACCGGCTGCCGATCGATTTCTTCGTCAAACGCCGTCACGGGGAACTGATGAGCCGGGTCACCAACGATATCGACAACGTCAGCTCGACGCTGAACAGCGCGTTCATCCAGATTTTGTCGAGCGTGCTGACGTTTCTCGGCATGCTCGTGTTCATGCTCTGGCTAAGCCCGTTGCTGACGCTCGTCACGCTCCTGATCGTCCCGCTCATGTTTCTCGGCATGCGCTGGATCACGTCGCGCACGGGCAGGCTGTTCAAGGAGCAGCAGCGGCATCTCGGCGACCTGAACGGATATGTGGAGGAGACGGTATCGGGACAGCGGGTCGTGAAAATTTTCTCGCAGGAGAAGCGGGTCATCGACGAGTTTATGGAGAAAAACCGAAAGCTCAGGGACGCTTCCTACTGGGCGCAGGTGTATTCCGGCTTCATTCCGAAGCTGATGAACGTCCTGAACAACGGCAGTTTCGCCCTGATTGCCGCGGTAGGCGGCTGGCTGGCGCTGAGAGATGTGATTTCCGTCGGAACGATCGTCGTGTTTGCGGAGTATTCCCGCCAGTTCACGCGGCCGCTGAACGATCTGGCGAACCAGTTCAACACGCTGTTGTCCGCCGTGGCGGGCGCGGAGCGCGTGTTTGAAGTGATGGAGGAAAAACCGGAATTCGACATGGAGGAGGATGCGGGACCGGGCGCCGCCGCGAGCAGTCAGATCGCCGCCGGAAGAGACCCAGGCGGCAACCACGCAGGAGCAAAAGCCTGGGGAGGTCAAGATGCCGATGCCAAAGGGCAGGGCGGAAAGGCTGCAGGCGGTCCGGCTGGCGAAGGTAAAAGTACGGCCGAAGGCGTAAAAGCCGAGAGAGGCCGGAAGGACGCAGAAGCGGCGGACGGGAGCCCGCAAGCGGAGCTTGCGGAAGGCCGGGAATCGTTCCTTCATCTTGATGTCGTCCGCGGAGAGATTCGGTTCGAGAACGTCGGTTTTTCCTATGCGCAGGGCGAAGGCAAAGGCGAGACGCTGCGGGGAATCAACCTGCATGTGAAGCCGGGTGAAACGCTTGCCCTCGTCGGACCGACCGGCGCGGGCAAGACGACGATCACAAGCCTGTTGGCGCGGTTCTACGACGCGCAGGAAGGGTGCATTTTGGTCGACGGGCACGACATACGCATGATCGAGCGCAACAGCCTGCGCAGACATATGGGGTTCGTGCTGCAGGATACGTTCCTGTTCGAGGGAACGATCCGCGAAAACATCCGTTACGGCAGACTGGATGCGACGGATAAAGAGGTCGTGGAAGCCGCCAGGTTGGCGAACGCCCACTCGTTCATTATGCAGCTTCCAAACCAATACGACACCGTGCTGAGTCCGGATGCGGCGGACATCAGCCAAGGCCAGCGCCAGCTGCTGGCGATCGCCCGGGCGATCTTGGCCGATCCGGCAATCCTCATCCTCGATGAGGCGACGAGCAGCATCGATACGATCACCGAGATCAAGATTCAGGAAGCGCTGTACCGGCTGATGAAAGACCGGACGAGCATCGTTGTCGCTCACCGGCTGAACACGATCCAGAATGCCGACCAGATCGTTGTGCTCCATCATGGCGAAATTTTGGAACACGGCACGCACGAGTCATTGTTGGCCAAGCGGGGGTTCTACTATGAGTTGTACCAGAGCCAGTTCACGCCCGCGCTTCAGGATGCGTGAGCCTGGTATCGCAAACGGCGGCGCGTAAGTTAGTGATATGAAAAGCCACAGAATTAACATATATAAGGGATGAGGTGTGAAGATGGCGAAAGCTTTCATGGATGAAGACTTTTTATTGAGTAATGAGACCGCGCGTACGCTCTATCACCAATATGCGAAGCATATGCCGATCATCGATTACCATTGCCATTTGAGTCCGCAGGAAGTCTGCGAGAACAAGACGTACCGGACGATCACGGAAGTATGGCTGTCGGCCGACCACTACAAGTGGAGAGCGATGAGGGCAAAAGGAATCGACGAGAAATACATCACAGGCGACGGAGACGATTACGGAAAGTTTTTGGCGTATGCCAAAACGTTGCCCGATGCGATCGGCAATCCGCTCTATCACTGGTCGCACCTGGAACTGAAGCGGTATTTCGGCGTGGATGAGGTGCTGAATGAGAAGACGGCGCCCACCATTTGGGAGAAAGTGAACGCGAAGCTGAACAGCGAGGGTTACAGCGCGCGCGATTTCATCAATAAATCGAATGTAGAAGTGATCTGCACGACCGACGATCCGGTCGATACGCTTGAGCACCACTTGAAGATTCGTCAGGACGCATCCTTCAAGGTGAAGGTGTTGCCGTCGTTCCGTCCGGACAAAGGGCTGGAGATTAACCGCGCGACGTTCCTGCCCTGGATCAGGCAGTTGGAACAAGCGTCCGGCATTCCGATTCGCAGTTATGACGATTTCCTCGCCGCGTTGCAGTCGCGTGTCGAATACTTCCACGAAGCGGGCTGCCGCGTCGCCGATCATGGGCTCGATTATTACGTGCCGTATGCGGAGGCGACGGAAGAAGAGGTCGGCGCGATCTTCGTCCGGGCGCTGAATGGGGAAACCGTTTCGCATGAGGAAGAGATGAAGCACAAGACGCGTACGCTGTTGCATTTGGGCAGACTGTACGCGGAACACGGCTGGGCGATGCAATATCATATGAACGCGACGCGCAACAACAATGCGCGGATGTTCAAGAAGATCGGTCCGGATACGGGCTTTGATTCGATGGGCGACAGCCTGGTCGCGATGCCGCTTGCGAAACTGCTTTCCGCGCTCGACGCCGATGACAAGCTCCCGCGCACCATCCTGTATTCGATCAACCCTGCGCACAATCATGTGATCGCCGCTTTGATCGGGTGCTTCCAGGGCGGCGGCATACCGGGCAAGATTCAGTTCGGTTCGGCCTGGTGGTTCAATGATACGAAGCTCGGCATGATCGCACAGCTGTCGACGCTCGCGGAGATCGGGCTGCTCGGGCGGTTCGTCGGCATGTTGACCGACTCGCGCAGTTTCCTGTCCTTCACCCGGCACGAATATTTCCGCCGCATTTTGTGCAACCTGATCGGCGAATGGGTGGAGAACGGCGAGTATCCGGCGGATATGGAACTGCTCGGCAGCCTCGTGCAAAATATATCGTATTATAACGCGCGCGATTATTTCGGATTTTGATGCGGCATCCTTGCAACGGCCGTCTCGCCGTTCGTTGCCGTCCCTTGAGCGCAAGGGGCGGCTTTTGATTTCGCGGGCGGGAAAGGCGCTTGCGGCAACAACTTTCGAAGGAGTGAATGTTCCATGTGGCAGGAATTCAAAAAATTCGCCATGCGCGGCAATGTGATCGATCTGGCGGTGGGCGTGATCATCGGATCGGCGTTCTCCGGCATTGTCAATTCGCTGGTGAACGACATCATCATGCCCCCGATCGGCGTTTTGCTGAAAGGCGTTGATTTCCGTGATTTTTACGTCAGTCTCGACGGCACGCGCTATCCGACGCTGGCCGAGGCTCAGGCGGCCGGGGCGGCCACGCTCAACTACGGGGTGTTCATCAACACGCTGATTCATTTCCTTGTCGTTTCTTTCGTCATTTTCATCGTCGTCAGACAGATCGGCCGGATGCGCAAAAAGTTGGAGAAGCAGGAGGCGGCGAAGGCGCCTGAGACGAAAACGTGCGAGGAATGCCTGTCGGAAATTCCGATCAAAGCGAAACGATGCAAGTATTGCACCTCGATCGTGAAAGCGGAAAGCGCCGACGCCGGACGATAAAGGCCGCCCATCGATGATGTATACCGAATGAAGACGGATGCCGTTCCGAAGACTCATCCGAGTTCGCTGAGGGGACAGAGACAAGACGGAAGGGGGCAACGGATAGGCGTTATCACATGCATCCATGGCGTGCCTTTTGATTGTTTTTGTTTTTGATTCGACAAAATTTTTTCATCACAGGCGACAAAGCGTTGCGCCTTTCATGCGGTTTTCGTCATGTTGGCGCGATGGAGACCGACGGACAATGTCCGATCTGGCGCAGGACAGCCGTCTTTTTCCCTGTTGGATTTCAATGGTTTACGATCTCGCAACCAATCTGACAAAAGATGTGATATAATTCATTTGCATATGCATTCATGAAAAAAATGGCGTACATATGTCGAGCGTTTACAAGGGGGATTGACGGGTGAGTCGCTATGTGACTACCGGTATTGCCGGTTTGGATGAGGTATTGAACGGCGGAATCCCGCAGAGTTCGGTCATCATTGTGGAGGGGACGCCCGGTACGGGCAAGACGACGCTCGGTCTGCAGTATCTGTACGAAGGTGCGGTGAAAGAGGGAGAGGGCGGCGTTTACATTACGTTCGAACAGTTGCCGAGCCAGTTGTACGAGGATGCGCTCTCGTTCCAGTGGGATCTCCGCCGGCTGGAGAAAGAAAACAAGCTCAGAATCGTGTGCATTTCGCCGGAACTGTTGATGCAGGAAATCGTCAAACCCGACGGATTATTCGAGCGGATCATCGCGGAGGTCGATTGCAAGAGACTGGTGATTGACAGCATAAGCCTGCTGCGATATGCCGCTCCTTCGCTCGGCATCGCCCGCAAAAATATGTACCAGCTGCGCGTCATTCTGCGCAAATGGAATATCACCGCCTTGTTGATCCGCGAACAGTTGGAGGACACGGGCGATGTGATCCCGTTTGAAAACTATGTGGCGGACGGCGTGATTCAGCTGTCTCTGAAACCGTACATGGACAAATACCGCAAGCGTACGCTGGAAGTGTTGAAAATGCGCGGTACGAGCATCATCGAGGGCGAACATATCATCAAGTTCATGAATGACGGACTGCATCTGGCGCCTCTATTCCGCATGGTGCAGGACAAAGAACTGTTGGACAACAACCGGACGAATATGCTTCCCACCGGACTCAGCGAACTGGATTCGCTGCTTGGCGGCGGCTTGCCGCAGGGGACGGTGTTCATTCTGGATACGAACAGTCAGGCCAATTATCATTACATTCTGAATGCGGTGTTTTTCGAACGGCTGCGCCGCAAAGATCGCGTGGTATCGATCTTGTCCGGGATGAATCATTACGACTCGCTCAGCAGGTTCGCCCGGCTGTTCGGCGTAGATCTGGAACGGGAGATCAGAGAAGGGCGGGCAACCTTCTTCGATCATTACAATCGGCCGGTTCCTCCCGAATTGAAGGAGGGTTTTATACAAGCCGGGGAGATGGATCACACCGAATTTTTGACGTTGATCCGTCAGACATTGTCGGACAAGCTTCGTGATTCATCAGGCTACGGCAGAGACCAGAAGGTCTTTTTACATATGGATCTGTGCACGTTGTTCACGTTTCGCGGAATGGATTTTATGTTGAAAGCGCTATCGGAAGAGGTGGCGAACGCCCGGCAGAACGGTATTACGGTATTCGCGCTGTGCAACTTCGCGGAGATTCCCGATGAGACATCTTCGTTCCTTGAGAGGATGGGCAATGGCGTTATCCGCACGTGGGTGGACGGCAACTATCAGTTCGTGCAGGTGACGAAATCGCCGACCGGAAATATGACGCCTCCGTACTTGATCGAGAGCATTCACGAACGTCCGTTCATTCGTCTTGTATAAGGAGGATCGAAATGAGCCAAGCAAGATTGTTGTCGCTGCAAGCTGAATGTCTTCTGTTTTTTGAGCTGAATCCTTATACGATTGAGAATGAAACAGGTCTCTCGATCCGTTTGGGACGAAGCTTGCAGGATCTGTCTCCGGTGCTGGAGAGATTGACCGAGCTTTCCATCCTGCATCGGGTTGGAGAAGGCCGCGAAGCCTACTACAGGTACAATCAGCCTGATATAGCGGGTGAAATGATCTTATGGGACAAGAAATAAAACGTACCGACGTGATCGATCCCCGTCATGACAGCCAAATGCGCATGTACGACAGATTTCTGGATTTGTTCGGACAGTTTCAAGGGGATATCGAGTCGATCCTGAACATGTTCCGGGAGATCATGCCGGAGATCACGCTGGTGGGATACGCCGAGAAGACGGACAACGAGCGATTGCGAATCAGTCACGTGATCGGCGATTGCGGAGTGTCGCCGCTTCTGGGGCATACACTGTCGATCGGGGAAGGGTATCTCGGCCAGGTGGCGTTGACGGAAAAGGGAACGCACTGGAAATGTCTCGCGCACGATCCGAGGCTGCGCCTGTTCACCGCGTGCGATATCAGGCTGCTGCACCTGTACGGTTTCCCTGTCCGCGCGCATGACGAGCTCGCGGGGGTGCTTTTCTGCGGCAGCGCGCAGAGCGAATCCGATCATTGCAAAGTGATGCATATCGGCCGGATGACGTCGCATCTGTGGGGCAGTTGGCTGACGGGGCGGTATTTGCAGGATGAGCTGGAACTGCAACGAAGCAGGCTGACGATTCTGATCGAAGTCGCGAAGGTGCTGGATACGTTGCGGGATGCGAGGCGAGTCATGTTTCTGCTGGTCGACACGACGCTGAACCTGATTCATGACGCGAAAGCGGCGCTGGTGATGGTGAAGAAGCCGCATGAACAGGGAACGTTCGAACTGGTGTCGCGCGGTTTTACGAAAGAACAGGCGGACGATTACAGCAAATATCTGGCGTATAAACATTGGCTCCGTGAGCGTTGGATGCCGCATCGGTTTGAAGAAGATGCCGATCAATTGAAATACCTTGACTGCGCGATGACCGTGCAGGGGGAAATTATCGGCGTGCTGGCGGTTATGCTTGGCGCACCGGATCATTATCCGAATTCGTCTCAGGAATTGTTGGCGACGCTGTCCTATATGGGCAGCGGAGCGTTGAAGCATCTTCAGCTCGGTCAGACCGACGCCATGCATAAGCAGGTCAATCTGCTGCATCGGTTGCTGCAACGGTGGGACCCGAAGCGATACAAACAGACGTGGGAAAGTTCCGCGATCGCCGAGGAATTCGGCAAGTACATGCATTGGGACGAACAGCGGGTCCGGACGATCTGCGCCGCTTGCCGGCTGGCCGGATATGATCCGTCCCTCTTGCGGGAGGCGGACATCCCCGACCAGGTGCTGCGGCTTTTGACGGAATATAAAGCGATAAGAACGCAAGAAGCCGATGCGGCAACAGGTTCCTACGACGCCGGCATCGTCTATTTGGCCGATCGATATGCGGCAACGCGCACCCTGGGGGGCGGCCGCGCCGGGCTGACGGATGAGGCGGTCTCGGACTTCCGAGATTTTCTTGCTTACTATGAATGCAAGCAGGGCGAGATACGTCTCGTGCGGGAGGAACCGGTGCCCAATTCGCCGCCGCTCGTCGATCTGGAGGAAATGTCGCGTTTTGCGGCGCTTTCCCCTCGGGAACGCGAAGTGCTCGGGCTGATCGCGGCGGGGAAAAACAACCGCGAGATCGCCCAATTGCTCTACATCAGCGAGAATACCGTAAAAAATCATATCACAAGCATTTTTAACAAAACTGGCGTGACCGACCGCGTCCAGCTTATGGCGAAGCTGATCTGCAGCCAATAAGAAAGAAATGCCGTTTTCATTGGGACGCCGCGTTTACCCCGACGCGCGTCCTGTTTTTTTTCGAGGGTGTTGCCCGGGGTGCGGTGCAGTATTTCCGGGGAAATGTTCCTAATGAACGTTTCATGTTTTCCGCGCTGTGCGTTCGCTTCGCATGGTTCGGCGGGACGGTCACACAAATGCGAATAACCCGAGGGCAACATCATGATAAACGTTTGGGAAGCCCATCGGTCCTGCGGATGATCGTGATCGGTCAATGCTTTCCTTTTGCATAGCCATAAATCGGCCTTCACTTGAATAATGATCGTAATGGAAATGTTCGTTACACGGTCGGCGCCCATCATGGAATGCCGCTATGATGATCGGTTGCCTGGGCATGCTGCGCGATGCCGGTGCATGCGGGAAAGGCCGGGACCGAAAGTACTCATGGGTGACTAGGAACATACTCCTATCTGCATCAGGATGCAGATTAGGAGTTGCGGGTCATGCGGTGGCCGGCGATCCGCGAGATAATAGTTTTGTGCAGCAAGGGAGTGATCGATTGAACGGGCATCATCTCATTCAACAGATTCGATGCACGCTGTTTTTGGAACAGCATGCGGACCGCATGTATACGCAGGAAGAAATCCTGACGTACTTTGGATCGTGCACGAATACGGTTTCGCACATACTTGAAGATTTATGCAGAAAAAATATACTTGAGAAGTTTCAGGCTGACCAGCAGGTTTTTATCGGTACATAACGCCCAAGAGCGAACTATTTCAGGCAGAAATGATCACGAACGAATGCTGAAAGCAGGAGATGGCATGGAGAGTCAGATGATGATAATGCGTCAAACAAGTGAGATTGTGGATGAAGTATTGGGCGAAATTCATCGCGCCTTCCGCAAAGAGGGGGAAAAACGAGGGGATACGCCTATCAGTGAATTGCGTAGCAAGATGATCGTCATTCTTGACGGCTTGATGTCTCATTCCGCGTACGGGCCGATCTTGCGGCAGCTGCGAGAACATGACGATTACACGTTCCGTCACAGCATCGGTGTGGCGATTCTGTCCATGTGGATTGGCCAGTCATACAACCTGGGGCGCAAAGACCTTCGGCATCTCACCTATGCCGCACTGCTGCATGACGTCGGGAAGATCAAGATCCCGTCCGAAATTTTGCAGAAACCTGGAGCGCTGACTGAGGATCAATTTTACTTGATGCGGTTCCATTGCGAGTACGGTTACGAGATGTTGATGGCGGCCGTGCCGTCGGACATCGCTTCGGAGGAGCCGAGCGCAGGGCATGCATCGGCCGAAGCGTATGCCGGGCGGATCGCCAAAGTCGCGCTGCAACATCATGAACGGGAAGACGGCAGCGGGTATCCTTATAACCTGACCGCGAAATCCATCGATCTCTGGAGTAAGATCGTGGCGGTCGCGGATGTGTTTCATGCCATGATCTCGTTGCGTCCTTATAAATCGCCCGCAACCGCTCTGAACGTCCTGCAGATGATGGCCGATGACGAATGCGGGGCGCTTGACCGGAACAGCGTGCTCTGTTTGCAGCGCAAAGCGATGGCGATCCTGATGGGCGATCAGGTTCGGCTGTCGAACGGAACAGTCGGCCGCATCGTGATGATTCCGCATCATGCTCCCACACAGCCGATCGTGGAAGTAAACGGCGTGTTTATCGATCTCAGCAGGCATCCTGAATTGACGATGGAATGTTTGGTGAACACGACCGACAGCGATGATACAGATGATACATATTATTATGAAACGGTGTCCGTCACCGACTCCTGAAGCGATCAACGGAATGGCGCGCGCGAATGCGGCGGTAAAACGTCCGGCCCGCGAGAACAGCGCGGGCCCACGGCGAATGCCGGTCTGTTCGCCGTTTCGCGCCGCAGCATGTTTAGGTATGAAAGCGTATTGACACGGTTTTCACGCCTTTATATAATTAGGTTACCTAAATAATTAAATGGTTGCCGATTTAATTTGTGAGATTTGTGATAAGCGGGGATGCGCGGCGGGCTAGTCGGCGTACCCGGATAAGAGGAGGAGAGTGAGATGTCGGAAGAACGGCACCAGGCAGCCAAGCTGCTCTTGGAGGCGTTCATGCAGGTTAGAAGGTCTGCTTGGCATGGTATTCAGGGGTATAAGCCGAGTCAGATCAAGCTGCTTTATTGTCTCCAGCGCGCTTCGGCCAACGACGGTCCCGGCCTTATGGTGTCGGAGATCAGCAGACTGCTTCATGTGACGTCGCCGACCGTTACCCAACTGCTGAAAGAGCTGGAGGATAACGGGCTGATCGAACGGAGAAACGATCCGAACGACCGGCGCGTGGTGCGCATTTTGCTCAGCGAACAAGGTCAGAAAGTGGTGGCGAAGGCAAGCGAAGCGACATTGAATAAGTTCCTTGGACTTGTCGAGCATTTGGGCGAAGAGGAAAGTGTGCAATTGGCCAACTTATTGAAAAAATCGACGCAATACCTCAAACAGAAGCAGGAATCGGAGCTGGAGTCCTTAACGGGTGGTGAGGAACAAGCATGAGGAAGTTATTTCGGTACATGTATCCGTTTCGCTGGATGATCGCCATTGTATTGACGCTTATTTTTTTGCAGGTGTTGTCCGAACTGTATCTGCCGACCCTGATGTCGAACATTGTCGATATCGGCGTGCTGCAGGGCGATATTCCTTATATCCTTCGTTCGGGCGGTTTGATGTTGCTCATCGCGATGTTCGGCATGGGCTGCACGATCGCCTCCAGTTATTTTTCGGCGAAAGTGTCGACCGGATTCGGGCGAAATTTGCGCAGCGAAGTGTTCAGCCATGTCAGCAAGTTTTCCCAACAGGAATTTGACAAGATCGGCACGGCTTCGCTTATCACCAGAACGACGAACGATATCACTCAGGTACAGCATGTCTTTATTATGTTGATGCGGACGATGGTCGTTGCTCCGATCACGTGCATCGGCGGCATTATCATGGCCGTTTTGACCGATCCGGCGCTGGCGCTCATTATCATTTTTGCGCTTCCGGTGCTGGCGGTTGCGATCATTTCGATTACCCGCAAGGGCATGCCGTTGTTCAAAGCGGTGCAGCAAAAACTGGATAAGTTGAATCTGGTGCAACGGGAAGGGTTGACCGGCATCCGCGTCATCCGCGCCTTTAACCGGGACAAACGCGAACAGGAACGGTTCCGCGAGGCGAATTCGGATCTGACGGAAACCGCGCTTAAGGTGAACCGCATCATGGCGTTGATGATGCCGATCATGATGATCACGATCAACCTTTCGACGATCGCGATCGTCTGGTTCGGCGCGATTCGCATCGACAACGGCCATATGATGGTCGGACAGCTGATGGCGTTTATTCAATATGCGATGATGATCCTGTTTTCACTGATGATGGTTTCGTTCATCTTCGTCGCGTTGCCGCGTGCCGCCGTCTCCGCTGCGCGCATCAATGAGGTGCTGGAGAGCGTGCCTACGATCACGGATAACGCCGCGGCGGATCAAGAGGAAAAGAAGGCGGGCGCGAAGAGAGGGGTCGTCGAATTCGACAATGTGACGTTCCGGTATCCCGGAGCCGAGGAGCCGGTGCTGCGCAATATCTCATTCCGGGCCGGCCCGGGGGAAGTGACGGCGATTATCGGCGGCACGGGTTCCGGCAAATCGACGCTGATCAACCTGATCCCGAGATTTTACGATGTGGAGAGCGGTTCGGTGCGGATAGACGGAACGGATGTGCGCGATATGCCGTTGGAAACGTTGCGCGGAAAGATCGGATTCGTGCCGCAGAAGACCGTTTTGTTCACCGGTACGATCGCGGACAATATTCGTTACGGCAAGGAGGACGCCGACGAGGCGGAAATCCGCAAGGCGGCCGAAGCCGCGCAGGCGATGGAATTCATCTCGGAGCTGAAGGACGGCTTTGATACAATGCTTGCGCAGGGCGGGAAAAACCTGTCGGGCGGACAGAAACAAAGGCTTGCCATTGCACGCGCGCTCGTGCGCAAACCGGAGATCTATATATTCGACGACAGCTTCTCGGCGCTCGATTACAAGACGGATGCCAGGCTTCGGGCCGCTCTCCGCGAGGAAACCGCGCAGGCCACCGTCATCATCGTCGCCCAGCGCGTCAGCACGATCATCGATGCCGACAGGATCATCGTGCTGGATGAAGGACGCATCGTCGGCATCGGCACCCATCATGAGTTACTGAACACGTGCGATGTGTATCGGGAGATCGTATCATCGCAGCTGTCGGAGGAGGAGATCGCATGAGCGAAGGGCATCGACCTATGAATCATCGCGCATTCGGAGCCGGTGAGGAAAACCGGGATCGGCAATACGGCCCTCCGCGGCGTTTCGGTCCGGGGCCGATGGGCGGCCCTCACGGACCGCGCTTCGGGATGCCGGTCGAAAAAGCGAAAGATTTTCGCGGCACCCTGAAGCGGCTGCTGACGTATCTGAAGCCGCATCGCGGCAAATTGACGCTGGTTTTCCTGATGACGATTCTAAGCACGCTGTTCACCATCCTGTCGCCGAAGATCATGGGGTCGGCGACGACGGCGCTGTTTGATTTTGTGAAGCAAAGATTGTCGGGAGTGGAGGACGCTTCCTTCGACTACGGCTATCTCGGCAACATTTTGCTTGCTCTTTTCGTGCTGTATGTGTTCAGCTCGCTGTTCGCGTATTTGCAACAATATATCATGGCCGGCGTCGCGCAGCGCACCGTCTATGACATGCGCCAGCAGGTGAATGCGAAGCTGTCGAGATTGCCGCTCAAATATTTCGATTCGCGGACGCACGGCGAGACGCTGAGCCGCGTGACGAACGACGTCGACAATATCAGCAACACGCTGCAGCAGACCGTCATGCAGCTGTTCTCGTCGATCATCACCCTCGTCGGGGTCGTGACGATGATGCTGATGATCAGCCCGCTGCTCACGCTGATCTGTCTGCTGACCTTGCCGCTCAGCGCGGTCGTGACGGCGATGATCGCAAAGCGGTCGCAAGGGTATTTCAAAGGGCAGCAAAAAGCGCTCGGAGAATTGAACGGCCACGTCGAGGAGATGTACGCCGGCCAGCAGATCGTCAAAGTATTCGGGCATGAGCGCAAGTCCGTCGAACAGTTCAATGAGATCAACGACCGGCTGTATGAGATGGGGTGGCGTGCCCAGTTCATATCGGGGATCATCATGCCGCTCATGGGCTTCATCGGCAATATCGGTTATGTGCTCATCAGCGTCATCGGCGGTATTCTGGTGTTCCGCGAGCGCATCGTGATCGGGGATGTGCAGGCGTTCATCCAATACGCCAGACAGTTCTCGCAGCCGATCACGCAGGCCGCGAACATCGCGAACATCATCCAGTCGACGATCGCATCGGCCGAGCGCGTCTTTGAACTGCTGGATGAAGAGGAAGAGCCGCAGGAGAGCGGTGCCGCCGTCCGGAACGAACGCGCGCCTTCCGGCGCCGAGTCTTCCGACAGCCCGGCTGTTGCGCCGCTTGAGCCCGTCGCCGTTGCCGCCGCACCTGTCGCGAAGATTTCGGTCTTCAACAAGCAGGAAGTTCGCGGAGCCGTCGAGTTTCGGCATGTTCGGTTCGGGTACAATCCGAACGAGATCGTGATCGACGACATGAACATTAACGTGCAGCCCGGACAGATGGTGGCGATCGTCGGGCCGACCGGAGCGGGCAAGACGACGATCGTCAATCTGCTCATGCGCTTCTATGACGTGCAGGGCGGCCAGATCCTGATCGACGGCCGGGATATCCGCGATTTCAAGCGAGGGGATCTGCGCAGCATTTTCGGCATGGTGCTGCAGGATACGTGGCTGTTTAACGGCACGATCCGCGAGAACATCGCTTACGGCCGCGAGGGTGCGACCGATGAAGAGGTCGTGCGGGCGGCGATCGCCGCGCATGCGGATCATTTCATCCGCACGTTGCCGGACGGCTATGATACGGTATTGAACGAAGAGGCGTCCAATATATCGCAGGGGCAGAAACAGCTTCTGACGATCGCCAGGGCGATTCTCGCCGAACCCCGCATACTCATTCTGGACGAAGCGACGAGCAGCGTCGATACGCGGACGGAGATCCATATTCAGCGGGCGATGACCACGCTGATGCGCGGCCGCACGAGCTTCGTCATCGCGCACCGCCTGTCCACGATCCGCAATGCGGACATGATTCTCGTCATGAATAAGGGAAGAATCATCGAGACCGGCACGCATGATCAACTGCTGGCGAAAAACGGATTTTACGCGGAATTGTATAACAGCCAGTTCCTCGCAAGGGCGGAACGTCAGGCGATATAAGGAACGGATAAGCGGGTATAAGAAACCGTTCATATGCAATGGAAAACAGGCGATGTCCGCTTCTTCGGCGCAGCGATCTCATGGCAAGGGGATCGTTGCTGTGCCGATGATCCGGTCGGTTGCCTGTTTTAATTCGGCTCGATCATTCAGGACCGAATCGAGGAAAGGAAAGTCGTCAACCGGACATAGGAGCGTGCATTTATGAAGCCGATCGCACCTGACGAAATTGGCAGGCGCTATGATCAGATCGCGGATCTTTTTGAACAAAAACGATCATTGAAAGCCGGTGTTGATTATGCGGACAGGTTTTTGCAATTGTTTATGTCTCAATTCAGCCATCCGAGTCAGTGCACGATATTGGATATAGGCTGCGGCACAGGGGTCCCGTTAACCCGGCGAATGGCAATGTCCGGTGCGAACGTCGTCGGACTGGACATTTCTGCGAACATGATTGAAAAAGCGAGAAGGAACGTTCCGAACGTTTCCTTTGTGAACGGGGATATCGTCACGATCCGATTTGATACGAAGTTTGACGGAGTGTTCGCGTGGGACTCGCTTTTTCATATCCCGCTGGATAAGCAAGAGGAAGTCATCCGAAAAATCGTCCGATGGCTGGATACGAACGGAGTGTTTCTGTTTACGGCAGGCGGGCATGAAGGGGAACTCGTATCCGAGATGTTCGGCTTGCCGTTCTACTATAGTTCATTGTCTGCGGAACAATATGAGGAAATTTTGCATGAAGAAAACTGCCGGGTCATCATCCACGATCTCGATGATCCCGGCAGTGACGGACATCGGGTCATATGCTGCAGGAAAAACTGATTCCATACTCGAGTTGTCCGGCGCCGATCGTCAATGTCCGGTCCGGCAGGCAAGGCGAGTACGGCAATCGCGTTCTACGAATTCGGATGTTCTTTCTTGTAAATGAGGTAGGACGCAAGCACGGCAATGGCGGTACTGACGACGACGGTGCCGAAAAACACGATGAACATCCACGGAAGCGGCAAAAAGCCGCTGAAGATCATGATGAGTCCGGCGAGGAACATGATTCTGCCGCCGACCAGCTGGCTTTTGCGCCATACATTTTCGTCGGCGAGGGTCCAGGGCGTTCTCAATCCGATCATATAATTATGCTTGAAACGCGGCATGTAGTTGCCGATGATAAGGAACAGAGCACCGCCGATCAACGAAGGAACGATCGTCATATCGATTTCGTGGCCGAGGTTGTAGATGATCGTGACGACGTGAATGGCGAACAGGGTCAGGATGATGAAGAAATTGACGGTGTCGATGTCCTTGATATTTTTTTTCAGATTTTCTCGGCGCGGATCGATGATCGGGATGAGTTTGACTATGAGCAGCGTGACCAGCATAAATGCCGGCAGCAAAAACAGCGCGATCGGCTTGGATGCGTAGTTGTCGGGTTCACCGTACGCATTCCAGTGGATCGGAATCTGATCCGGCATGCGCCCGTACACGCTGATGCTGATGACAACGGCCGTCACGATCAGACCGAGAGGCAATATCCATTTTTTCATGCGCGATCATTCCTTTCGGGAGATTGTTGGCTGAAGCTCAGTATCCATTTCATCACATCCTGAAACACCGTGGTATTCAGGGAATACACAATATGTTGTCCCTGCCTTTCATCGGTCACCAGACCGGCCTGTTTCAGGATGCTGAGATGGTTCGAGATGCTGGGCTTGCTCATCGTGAAGTGGTCGGCGATCTCGCCCGCCGTCAGTTCCCGTTCTTTGAGCAGGTCCAGAATCTTGCGCCGCGTCGGGTCGGCCAAAGCTTTAAACGTTTGGTTCAAGGACATGGCGGAGATGTCACCTCCATCGTTGAACGGACCGCGATTTGCCATGCGAATCCCTCATCGGACACGCCCTGGAAGCATCGTAGAGAGCATGCCTTCAAGGATCGTGTCTCAGCCTGTTATTTCTATTTAGATATTTAGAAAAGTAACTAAATATCTATTTTCATTGTAGAGGACTTTTGGGGGGATGTCAATGCTTCGCACCGTTTATTTACGCGAATATTACGATAATCAAAGAAATTGTTTGACAATATGTCGATAAGCACGTATCTTTAAGATGGTAAATGTTCTCTTACATAGTTGAATGATTTGTAATATACGGAAAAGCGAGGTGATACCATGAATCAGCCTCAAGCAAACGGACAACCGCAGCAACAGATCATTATTCAGCAGGCACCCGGCAATGGATTGGCGGTAACGTCCCTGGTGCTGGGAATTATCGGTCTGGTGCTCTTCTGGACGTCCTGGGTCGGAATTATTCTGGGTTTGCTGGCCATTATCTTCGGTGCGATCGGCGCTGCCAAACGTGTGAAGAGAGGGATGGCGATTGCGGGCATTGTCTTGGGCATCATTGCGTTCATCCTGTCTTTGTGGCCATTGTTGATAGGTGCGGCCATCCTCAGTGAGTTGAGCAGTTTGGTGTAAGTCATTTGATGTATCTTGTGTAATCGTATTCATTCAAGAGGACAGCCGTCAATGAAAGCGAGAAAAGCCCTCTGTCTGTCGAGACAGAGGGCTTTTCTGCGTAACAATCAAAAGGCGAACAGGGCGCCGAGGATTACGATGAAGAAGATGATCAATGCGTAGACAGAGACCCCTACGATGCCGCATACAAGGCCGGCGATGGCCATTCCCTTTCCCGCTCCTGCATGATACTGTTTCATCGCTTTCGCTGACAGGATGATCGCAATGATTCCGAGGATCAGTCCGACGTAAGGAATGAGGATCGCCAAAATGCCCAGCACCATACTGGCGACCGCAAGTCCGAGTTTTTCCTGCGGGGGCTGCGGAAAAGGTTGATAATAGTCCGATGGATGTTGATACTCATTCATCAGTGTCTCCTCCAATACAACTCTGCGGCAATCATGCGTAACTTCTGCAGATTGCTTGCGCCAAGAAATTCAGCTTGCATCTATCATATCATGAGTTTTGTCGCAATATAATACAAATTTCAGCAAAAATCACTTAATCCTTAAATCGTTTCATCATCGTCCCCAAACGTTCCACAATCGGCAGCAAACGTTTCATGCCGGTTCATCATCCGGAAGGGATCTTGATGAAAGGTTTGCTAATGTTTGCATTGAAATGCATAATGGCTAATAGAACGGTGAAATGACTCGAACGGGAGATGGTTTAAAGGTGAGTAAATACGGATGGCTGTTGTCGGTTCTATTTTTATTCGTGAGCGTCACATGCTTTTCCGCGTGTTCCGATCGTAACGGAGGCAGCGCGGACCGCATCGCGGTCGCTGGGGATACTCAGGATCAGTCCGCGGACTCGGCGCGGGACCCGGATAATGGCGCATCCGGAACGGAGACGGACGCGAAGGCGGAAGACGGCGGCGCGGATGAAAGTGATGCCGACCGGGAATCATCTGCGGGGAAATCCGCCGGCGGGATCGACGATGTGACCTGGGCCTTGACGCGGGTGTTTTCCAATATCAAATTCACGCAGCCGCTGGTTTTGACCGCCGATCCCCTCGGCACAGATCTGCTCTATGTTGTGGAACAGCCGGGACGCATCGTCAGAATCGATCCGGCATCCAACACGCGGGAAGTATTCCTTGACATCACGTCCCGTGTCCACGACAGGGGCTGGGAACAAGGGTTGCTCGGGCTGGCGTTTCATCCGAATTATGCGGAGAACGGGTACTTTTACGTGAACTATACGACGAGCACGCATACGCACATTTCACGGTTCAAGGCCGATACGGCGGCGGGCGGGAAGGCGGACCCGGACTCGGAACAGGTGCTGCTCGCTTACCGGCAGCCGTACGACAACCATAACGGCGGCGATATGCATTTCGGACCGGACGGCATGTTGTACATCGCGTCGGGCGACGGCGGAAGCGGCGGAGATCCGCAAAACAACTCGCAGAACCTGAAATCTTTGCTCGGCAAACTGCTTAGGATCGATGTCGATCGGGAAGAAAGCGGCAAGCTCTACGCCATTCCGACCGACAATCCGTTCGTCGGCAACCCCGAGGCGGCACCCGAAATTTACGCTTACGGTCTGCGCAATCCGTGGCGGTTCAGCTTCGACCGCGAGACCGGCGAACTGTGGGCGGCGGATGTCGGTCAGGATGAGTTGGAGGAGATCAACCTGATCGAAAAAGGCGGCAATTACGGATGGAGAATAAAGGAAGGAACCCTTTGCTATTCCGGCCAAGGTTGCGATCGGAAAGATCTGATCGATCCGATTTACGAATACGACCATTCGCAGGGCAGATCGATCACCGGCGGATACGTGTACAGGGGATCGGCTTTGCCGGAACTGTACGGCAAATACGTATACGGCGATTTTACGAACGGCAACATATGGGCGTTGGAACGCAAGGCGGACGGATCGGTGTCGAACCGGCTGCTCACCGCATCCGGCAAAGATATCGCCAGTTTCGGGGTGGATCGCGAAGGGGAACTTTACGTTTTGACGCTGAGCGGAGAGATTTACAGGTTGACGAAAAAGTAGCATTGTCGTAGCATGGACGGGTCGGCGGCCTCGGCCGGCGACTCGGGCGGATCACGCGCGATGCGCCGTCCTATCCGCCACTATCTGAATGTGCACAATATCCATATACGGATCTGCATGTTCATAAACATCGGCGTATACATGAAGTGCGTCATATCCGTGAACGTATAGAAATGTTGCAAGATGCGCAGCGACGGAAGGAAGGATAACGATTGAGAAAACAAGTGGAACTGCTGGCCCCCGCCGGCAATTGGGACTGTTTGCGCGCCGCGGTGGCGAACGGCGCCGATGCGGTCTATTTCGGCGTCGGGCGCTACAACGCGCGGGTGCGGGCCGAAAATTTTTCGGCGAGCGAATTGCCGGAGATCATGGCTTATCTTCACAAATATCATGTGCGCGGCTATGTGACGTTGAATATTCTCATCTTTGAAGATGAGCTGGAGGAAGCGCGCCGGCTTGTCGAAGCATGCATCGATGCCGGGGTGGACGCGCTGATCGTGCAGGATCTGGGGCTGGTGCAGCTGATACGCGAACTGTCTCCGGACTTTCCGATTCACGCGTCGACGCAGATGACGGTGACGTCGGCGGAGGCCGTGGAATTTCTGGCCCCGTACAATATTGAGGTCGTCGTGCTGGGACGGGAAAACAATCTGAAGCAGATCCGTTCGATTGCCGACCGGACGGATACGCCGCTGGAGGTTTTCGTGCACGGCGCGCTTTGCGTGTCCTATTCCGGACAATGTCTGACGTCCGAGATGTGGGGCGGCCGGTCCGCCAACCGGGGCGAGTGCGCCCAGGCTTGCCGGCTTCCGTATGACCTGATCGTCGACGGCGAACGCAAGGAGATGGGTAATATCGCGTATTTGCTGTCTCCGAAAGACTTGGCCGCGATCGATCTGGTGCCGGAACTGATCGAGGCGGGCGTCAGGTCGTTCAAGATCGAGGGGCGTCTGAAGTCGCCCGAGTATGTCGCGAACGTCGTCAGCAAATACCGGCACGCGATCGATGAATATTTGGTGGGCAGGCCGTACACCCCTTCAAAGGAAGAGATGCGGGAACTTCAGCAGAGCTTCAGCCGCGGGTTCACGCACGGGTTCCTGAGAGGAACGAATCATAAGCAACTGCTGGACGGCACCTTCCCCAAAAGCCGCGGCGTCTACGTCGGTACGGTGAAGCAGGTGCTGAAGGATGCCGTTGTATGCCATATTGAGGCTCCGTTGAAGCGCGGCGACGGTATCGTGTTCGATGCGGGAAGACCGGAGGAAAAAGAGGAAGGCGGACGCATCTACGATCTGCGCAAGAACGGCCGGAAGCTGGAAGGCGAGGTGCAATCGGGCGTCATCGAGATCGTGCCGGGGCGGCATGACGTCAATCTGTCGAAGGTGCATGTCGGAGACCGGATCTGGAAGACGAGCGACCAGGAACTGGACCGCAGGTTGCGCGCGACTTTTGAAGAGGAGCGGGCGTACCGTCTGTTCCCGCTGCGGGTGCTGGCGAAGGGAAAAGCCGGACAGCCCCTGGAATCCGTATGGACGGATGTGGCGACGGGACACAAGGTCACGGTTGTATCGGAGCACATTCTGGAGCCCGCGGTGAAGCGGCCGCTCAATGTCGAGTATTTGAGCGAGCAATGGGGGCGGCTGGGCGGAACGATCTTCGAACTGGATGAGGTTGAGGCATATTTGGCGGGTGATCTGATCGTGCCCGTAAAGGAACTGAACCGAATGCGGCGGGAGGCGGTGGAACGACTGATCGAACTGCGCATGAAGCCGGTTCAGTATACGAAGCTGCCTTATGTTCATCGGCCGCAAGCGCCGAAGCGTCAGGATCGCCCGGCGGCAAGCTCCGAGCTGATCGCGCTCTGCCGGACGATGGAGCAGATCGTCGCCGCATGCGAGACGGATGCGGACTGGATTTACGCCGATTTCGAATTTACGACCGATTATCCGAAAGCGGTGGAGGTTGCCCGCCGATACGGAAAGCCGATCGCGCTGGCCACGCCGCGCATCCACATGCCGGGAGAGAACGGCATTCTGAACGGCATCTTAAAAACTTCGCCCGATGCCGTCCTGGTGCGCAATCTCGGCGCACTGCACTATTATGCGCAAGCGGCGAAGGGCATTCCGCTAAACGGCGATTTTTCGCTGAACGTCGCCAATCATCGGGCGGTCGATCTGTTCCTGTCCCGCGGGCTTTCGCGAATTACGCCGTCCTACGACCTGAATATCCAGCAGATGGTCGATCTGTTGTCCGTTGCGCAGACGGACAAGATCGAGATCGTCATTCATCAGCATCTGCCGATGTTCCACACCGAACATTGCGTCTACTGCACATTCCTGAGCGAAGGGACGGACTTCACCAATTGCGGAAGACCGTGCGAGAAGCACCGCGTTTCCTTGCAGGACCGCATCGGCATGCTGCATCCGGTGCGCGTCGATATCGGCTGCCGCAATACGGTGTACAATGCGATCGAACAATCCGGCGCCGAATATATTTCGCATTTCCTTGAACTCGGCGTGCGCAGTTACCGCGTCGAATTTCTTGAAGAAGACGGCGCCAAGGTGCAGGAAGTGCTGCGTCTGTATCGCGAGGCGCTGCAAGGCAAACGGACGGGAACGAGCGTCTGGAAGACGCTGAAGGCGACCAATCAGCTGGGCGTTACACGCGGTCAATTGGTGAAGAAGTAAATGGGCGAATGCACATTGCCCAAGCATCCTCCATACGATGGTTACAGAGATGTTGACCGGATATGGAGGTGCATTGTGTTGAGAATCATCGTGCGCGCCGGCGACACGCTGTGGCAGTACAGCCAACTGTTCCAGGTGCCCCTGGCGTTAATCATCGATTCCAATCCGGATGTTTCACCGGACCGGCTGATGCCGGGACAGACGATTCGCATACCGGGTTATATCGCCGCGGATTACACGGTGGAACTCGGGGATACGATGTGGAATATCGCGGCTCGGAAAGGCGTGCCCCTTGAAGCGATCGAGCTGCTTAATCCGGAGATCGACCCGAATGTGCTGTATATCGGCCAGACGCTGCTCATTCCGACGAGAGTGACCTGGCCGATCGTGCGCGGCGAACGCGAGTATACGTATGAGGATATGATCGATGAACTGGACCGTCTGAGCGAAGTGTATCCGTTCATCCGCCTGCGGCCGATCGGCTCGTCGGTGATGGGCAAGCCGATCCCGGAAGTGCAGGTCGGCAACGGGCCGAAGCGGGTGCATGCCAACGGTTCTTTCCATGCCAATGAATGGATTACAACGCCCGTCCTCATGCGGTTCCTGAATGATTATTTACTGGCCTTGACCAACGGATGGGGAATACGTGGACTTGCGATGGAGCCGTTCTATACGAGCACGACGCTGTCGCTCGTGCCGATGGTCAATCCCGACGGCGTGAACCTCGTTTTGCGCGGAGCGCCGGAAGAGGAGCCGTACCGTTCGCAGGTGCTGCAATTGAACAGGGGAAGTTCCGACTTCAGCGGTTGGAAGGCGAATATCCGCGGGGTGGATCTGAACGATCAGTTTCCGGCGAACTGGGAGATCGAGGCGGAGCGAAGGGAAAAGGAACCGGGGCCGCGCGATTATCCCGGACCGTCGCCGCTGTCCGAACCGGAGGCGCAGGCGATGGCCGAATTGACGAGAGCGAGCGATTTTTCGCGCGTGCTCGCATTCCATACGCAGGGTGAGGTCATCTACTGGGGGTATGAAAATCTGGAACCGCCGGAATCCGAGATGATCGTGCGGGAATTCGCCAGGGTGAGCGGCTACGAGCCGGTGCGTTATGTCGACAGCCACGCCGGATATAAAGATTGGTTCATCCAGGATTGGCGGCGGCCGGGGTTCACGGTCGAACTCGGACTCGGCGTCAATCCGCTTCCGCTGGAGCAGTTCGAGGAAATTTATCAGGAGAGCCTTGGCATCCTGCTGGCGAGCCTGTATATGTAATTTGGGCCGCGGTTTATCCGCGGCCTTGTATTGTCTTGTACGGTATGATGTTGTCGCCGGATTTGTTCGAAATCAAAGAACGACCCGCCTGCGTTCCCGGGCCGAGGTCAGGCACGCTTCGATCACGCGCATGTTGGCGACGGCATCCTCCGGAGGATACAAAGGTTCGGCTTCGCCCCAGACGACGCGCGCAAACCGGTCGGCCTGCAGCGTGTAATGGTTGTGCTGTCCGCTGTAATGTTCGCTCGTTCTGCCCTCCTCGTCGGTGACATAGAAATGACCGGGCTGATTCACGAACGGCGACGGCACCTCGATGCGCCCGTCGCTTCCGACGATCTCCAGCTTGTTTCGCCCGCTTGCCCACATGCCGCAGTCGAAGGTCAGCGCCTTGCCGCCGGAGAACTCGATGAGTCCGCTCGACATCATATCGACGCCGTCGTGCCGTTCGGAGAAAAACGCATGGCAGGTGACCGCTTCCGGTTCTTCGTTGAAAATCATGCGCGCCGCGCTGATCGGGTAGCATCCGACATCGTACAAAGCGCCGCCTCCGTAGTCCGCGCGGAAACGAACGTTGTCCGGATCGTCGGGATTGCGGAATGTGAAGGCGCCGTGAATGGCGCGAAGTTGGCCGATGCGCCCTTCCGCGATGAGTTTCCGGATCGCGGAATAACGCGGATGATGCCGGTACATGAACGCTTCCGCCAAATGTACGCCGGCTTTTCGGCATTGCTCCGCCATTTCCGATGCTTCGGCGGCGGTTAACGCGAGCGGTTTTTCGCATAACACGTGCTTGCCGGCTTGGGCGGAACGTATCGTCCAGGCGGCGTGCAAATGGTTGGGCAACGGTATGTACACCGCGTCGATATCCGGATCGGCCAGCAGTTGCTCGTAACTGCCGTACGCGCGAGGGATGTTCAGGAGGGAGGCAACGGACGCCGCCTTGTCCATGCTGCGGCTGGCGATGGCGACCACCTCGCCCGTTTGAGATTGTTGAATGGCGGGGATGACCGAGTGCACGGCGATATTTGCGGCACCGATAATGCCCCATCGCAATTTTTTCATGGAATTTTCCACCTTTCCGTTCAATATGGCCGCGGGCTCCAGTAATTATTATAGTATCAGAACGGCATCGTTTATGGATACAAGGATACAAGTCAGGTTGACGTGAGCCTTGCGGATGTTTGGCGGCCGCATGTTTTTAGGCGCCCTCGCCAATTCGGACGAAACACCCGCATAATCGGGTCTTTGCGGACATCGGAGGTGGGACGATGACGGGTGAACACAAGCACAGAATCCTCATCTTGTATGCCGGTTACGGCGATGGGCATTATCAGGCGGCAAAGGCGCTCAAGGAAACGTTCTCGGAACACGGGGTTCGCGACGTCGTCATGGCCGATCTGTTCCGGCAAGCCAACCGGGCCGTCTACGCCATCTCCAAATACGCCTACATCAAATCGTACCGCGTCTTGCCGTCGGTATACGGCTGGCTGTATAACGGCACCAAACATTTGAGATGGCACAAGTTTCCCGCAAGGCGAATCCAATCCTACGGTTTGCAAACGCTGCACAAGATGATAAGGGCCGAACAACCGGATTTTGTCATTTACACCTTCCCCATGTCGGCCGTGCAGGAGATCGGCAAACGATTGGGAATCCACATTCCGAGCGCGGCCGTGGTGACGGATTTCGATTTTCACCGCCGCTGGCTCCATCCCGGCATCGACCGGTATTATGTGGCGACCGCTGATCTCAAGGCGAAATTCGTAAAGGCGGGCATACCCGAACAACGCGTTGTCGTAAGCGGCATACCGGTCAAACCGCTCTTCGAGCGAACGCCGCCGGGCGAGCTTCGGGATGAGGACGGGAACATGCCGGACCGCGCGAAACATACAATTCTTGTCATGGCCGGCGCATACGGCGTCTTGCATGGAATCGCCGATCTGTGCGACCGGCTGTCGCGCTCGGAGGAGTTGCGGATCGTGCTGGTGTGCGGGCGGAACCGGCCGCTGCAAGAGGAGATGGAAAAGCGATTCCGCGAGCGGCGCAACGTTCGAATATTCGGATATGTCGAGCAGATTCACGAACTGATGCGGATTTCGACGTGCGTCGTTACGAAACCCGGCGGAGTGACGCTGGCCGAGGCGATCATGATGCGGCTCCCGATCTTGATCTACAGACCGGTTCCCGGCCAGGAGAGGAATAACGCGCGATACTTGCTGCACCGCGGTGCGGCGCTCATCTCGCACGACGCGGCCCAACTGGAAACGCAAATTATGCGCCTGGTGCGTGACCGTGATTATCTGGATCGCATGCGGCAATCCATATCCCGGTTGCAAACGCCCAGGGCCGCCGATCTGATCGTGCGGGAAATTCTCCGGTATCTTCAACGAAACGGCAAAAAATAAAGACCCGGCTTGCGCGGATGACAGTCATCGCGGCGAAAGCCGGGTATCGAGCTGGATGAACGGATCATGAAACCTTTAAGACGCCAGGTAACGTTTCAACACTTCTTCTCTTGAGATCGCGATAATCTTCGGCTCCAGCAATTCGGTCTTCATCTGGAGCCGCTCTTTGCCGTCGGGATGCACGGCGAACAGTAGAAAGCGAAGATATGCTCTCGTCATCTTCGCGAACAATCCGTCGGGAAGATCGAACAGGGAGAACCCGAACCGCTGCGCATTGCGATGAATGAGCGATATGCCGTACAGCGCTCTCACGTTTTGAAAATCGGGGTCATGCTGCAATCTGTCGCTGATGATCGGCATCATCTGCTGCATGCAACGGATTAATTGAACGGACAATTGGGTCGTGGAGCGGGCTGAAATGCTCAACTTGTATAACAATTCGTTGTTCAGGTGGAGTTCCAGAATCGGATCGCCGGGACGGATCTCGCGTCCGTCGTCGAGATGCAGCACCCTTTTCCCCTCGTACGTCCGGAAGCGCATTTTCATAAACGTTTCCTGGTCGTCGAACGGCTTGATGCCGAGGAACTTCTGCACCAGCTTATCGTACAGCAGGAATGCCCGTGCGAATGCCCGTTTGAAAAGCGATACGCGTCTATTGCCCGTCCGTTGCTCCATTTTCATCAGTTCATCCACCCTTACGAACCGCATGCCTTGAGGTTTCAGCCGCGTCAGCACCTCGTCAAGGGCCTGCAGCATATACTTCGGCGCTTCCGGCTGCGCGCCCAGCGTTTCGCCGCTGTCGTGCAACAGTACGACCGAACCGCCCTTGCACTCTCGCAGCAGTTGATCCCGCATGCGAATCACATCGGCCGGTCCCTTGCTCCGCCAATCGGACACCATGACGGACCAGAGGATGATATGATACTTCTTGCGCAGCGAGAGATCGAAGACATTGATGATGCCCCAAGGCGGTCTGTAATAGGTCGGGCGCACCCCGATAATCTTTTCCACGATGTCCGCGGTGCGGTGAACATGATCCGTGCGGACCGACCAAGGGAACAGGATCCAATTAGACTTGTGCGTATAATTGTGAATGCCGACCTGATGCCCTTCCTCATGCATGCGGCGGATAAGATCGGGGTAGCGCTCGGCCATCGAACCCAGTACGAAAAAGGTTGCCTTGGCGTCATGTTTCTTGAGCAGATCGAGCAACTGCGGCGTATATCGCGGATGCGGTCCGTCATCGAACGTCAGAGCGAGCGCGTTTTTCGTCTTCGCTTGGGCGAAAACCCCGTATCCGATAATGCGGGTAAGGATATACGGGATGAACATATAGATGGCGACGCCGAGTATGGATCCCCAGAATATCCTTTCTTCCACGGTTAAGGTCTCCTTCTGCCCACGTTAAGATTTAGTTTTATTGTATCATATTTTCCCGACGATTATTTCACAAAAGAAGTCTCCGCCGATGTCAATTTATCATAAAAATCAACGTAACGGTCTTTGTCCGGACTGCTTCGCAGTTCCATCGCCGTTCTCGGATGCTCGTCCAGCAGCCCCGTCACCAAGTAGGGAATCAAATACCCCCATTCCACCTTTTCGCGCAGCGGGATCATATGCTTCTCGAGGAATTGGAGGATCGGCCTTACGAAGTAATGCGATTTGTTCAGGTGGCCGACGAGAAGTTCCGTCGCGCAGTTGCCCGCCGCCCGTCCCATGCCGTATACGGAAACGTCGAGGAAGGTCACGCCTTTCTGGATCGCGGTGATCGTATTGGCGAACGCCAGCTGCAGATTGTTGTGCGTATGAATGCCGAGCTGCTTGTCCGGCAGCATGCGCGCGAACGTGTCGGCGAAGTATTCGATATCTTTCGGGTACAGGCTTCCGTAAGAGTCCACGATATAGACGACATCGACGGGACTTTGCCCGATCAGCCTAAACGCTTCATGCAATTCACTTTCCATCACATGCGACAGCGCCATGATGTTGATCGATGTCTCGTATCCCCGATCATGAAACAGCCGGATCAGATGCAGCGCCTTTTCGATATCTTTGGCGTAACATGCCACGCGGATCAGATCGAGCAGGCTGTCTTCACGCGGCAAAATTTCGTTTTCATCGACGCGCCCGATATCGACCAGCGCCGACAGTTTCGTCCGTTTCTTGCTGATGACCTCCTTCAGAAATGCGTCGTCAAGAAAGCGCCAAGGCCCCGCCCCGTCGCTTTTCAGCAGTTTCGGAGAATTTTTGTATCCGATTTCCATATATTCCACGCCGGCATCATTCAATGCGTCGTACAGTTCCCGCACGAATGAGACGCTGAAATCCCAATTGTTTACCAGCCCTCCGTCGCGAATCGTGCAGTCGAGCACTTGTGTCGTGTGGTGGTTCGTCATGTCTGGTTACACTCCTTGTACATGTCTGTCATCGATTCGATTTCGTAACCCGCGCATTCCCGTCAAATCTTCATGAAAGAAGCAGCAGGAATTGATGGTTGCAGGTCGAATCAATTCATATTCATTTATTCTAACTCATTTGCACAGGAGGATACCACATGTCTTTTTGTACGAAATGCGGACATCAACTCGGGGAGAACGACGCGTTTTGTTCGGAATGCGGGGAAAAAGTCCGCAAGTCTTCTTCCGAAGCGAATCGTCCTGCCGAATCGGTTTCCGCTCCATCGACGTCTGATCCGGTTCAGGACGTTCGGGAAACAGAGCCAAACACCGACCGCCCCGCTGATCCGTCGGCGGACCCGGCCGTCGCTCAGATCGAGCGGCAGTCTGGCGGTCAAGCGTCCGAACAAACGCAACCGGCGGCTCCGGTTACGCCTCCGCCGGCCGCTGTGAAGCCTCCCCGCAAAAAGATGTCCGGCGTGCTCAAGCTGATCATCGCGCTGTCGGTGGTCGTCGTTGTGGCATTGGCGGGCGGCTATCTGGCGGGCAAAATAATGTTCAGTCCCGAGCGGTTGATCGAGTCTTTCCGCCAGGCGATCGAGCGGGAGGATCTCGACAAGCTGATGCAGTTTGTGCGTCCCGGTGACGATAAGATGGGCGCCGATAAAAAAGATGTGCAACGGCTTGTCAACTACTACAAGGATCATCGGTCGGATCTCGACAGGGCGATCCGGTCGCTCGAGACGCAAGCCAAGGGCGGTTCCGACCGCAGGGCGGCGTTTCAGCTGAAGACCGACGGAAAGCAGTGGCTGTTGTTTGACCGCTATGTCATCGAGGTTTCTCCGTTTTATATGACACTGTATACAAACTTGGAAGGCACGGAACTGCATATCGACGGGAAAGAAGCGGCGGTTGCCGACCGCGACGATTACAGCAAGCGTTTCGGTCCGTTCTGGCCAGGCGAGTATGAGGTTGAAGCCGTATATGCCGGCGAGTATACGACGTTGAGGGAATCCAGGGAAGTAGAGCTGTATTCGACGAAGGATGAAGATGTCGAATTGACCATAGAGGTCGGATATGTCTTTCTCGATTCCGAGGTGGAGGATGCGATCGTCTATGTGAACGGCAAATCGACCGGCCGTACGGTGCAGGATTTGAGCTGGGAACTCGGTCCGGTTTCTTTCGACGGCAAAATTCTGCTGCACGCCGAAGCCCAACTTCCTTGGGGAACGTTCCAAAGCGATCCGGTCGTTCTTACGCCGGACCTGGAATATTCATACGTCACGTTTACATTCGGCGAAGCGTATGATACGGCTCTCGAGCAGGTGATGGACGCGGCGAACGAGTATATCGCCAGCTGGGTGATGGCATACGAGAACATGGATCTTTCCTATTTCACCAACATCACGGAGGAACGAAGGTCGCTGTTCGCGTCGGACATGCTGTTCATGCTCGAGACGGATCTGCGGTTTACCGGCGAAATCGTCGGCTCGGAATTCGATCTGAACAGTTTTGTGCTTGACGGCGGATATGACGGGTACCCGTACACCGCGATGATCGAAGCCGCGTTTTTGCTGGAAAATGCGGGATGGTATTATCTCGACGAGATTCCTGAACTGGGCGATATGGTCTCCTATATCGGATTTGAAATGTACTTTGATGAAAATGAAGGGCGCTGGATCATCTCATACTTCACGTCGTTGGACGGCATCGATTTCTCCAACACGCAGGCGTATACGTTTGAATAATATTTCTCTTCGTCGTGGGATGCTTACAGACCATAATAAAACGTGCGGGACGTTTCCGCCGCAGGGCGGGACATCCTGCACGTTTTTTTGTTAATCGTCGGCTTAATACAGGATCAACAGGACGATCCGATACAGCAAGTACGAGACGACGAGCACGATCAGTTGAAGATAGAAGTTGTCCAGCTTCGATGCTTTGGCGCGGAACGAACTGAAGGTGAACAGAATGGCGGCCGCCACGCCCAGCATGGCGAAACTGTGGATATAGCCAGCCAGAGTCGACAGGCTGATCAGTCCGACGAGGCTTTTCAGAATGAAGATCGCCGTCGGAATGACCATGAATGCGCCGAAGCGCGCCGCAACATCCATGAAGCCGATGTCCACCCGGAGCACGTTCGCCGCCAGGTAAAGCACCACGATGATGAGCGTCAACGAAACGGCGAAGGTGATGATGCTGAACAGGAACTGGTCTATAAATATCCGTTTGTAAATAGTGCCGAAGATTTCTCCGAAATAGCCGAACGGATCTCGGCGGGTGTAGATCAAGCCGGTAAACAGATCGAGGAGCGGCACGATGAGCGTCAAAATGCCCATCGTCAGCAATCCGTACAGTTTTTGGGACGCGTTGATGTTCGAAGCCGCCGCTTCAGGAGATTTAAACGCTTCAACCAGGAAATTGAAGAAGCCGTTCACCGGATTGTTCGTCGCCGGGTTTCCGGATGCTGACGTGAACGCTTGCTGACCGCTCGCGCCGGCTGCGTGTTGCAATGGTTGAGCCGGTTGTGCCGTCGGTGTCGGTTGTGCCGATTGGGCCGGTTGAGCCGGCTGCGTGTTAGCCGCCTGATTGGCAGTCTCGCCGGCAGTGGTTACAGATGGCGCGGTCTGTGGAACCTTTGCTCCGCAATTTGCACAAAACTTGGCTGTCGCTTGTAAAGCGGAGCCGCATTGTGGGCAATTCATGTCGTAATCAACTCCAATTGAATAGTGTTATTAGCATTGCTCACATATATTCGATGGGCGAATTATTGATTCCTGCTTTATCAGGCATTTTTGCGACATAACCAGCATTTTTCAGTTCGTTGTATATGGATTGAACGACGGACGACATCCGTCCCGTCGGAGCGTCGTGGATGCTTCGGCTGCGGAAACGTTTGGGTCGGGGTGTTTCCTCTGTTATAATCGGACGTGCATGATGTCGAACGGGAGGAAGGATAAGGGTGAAGCGGCTGCAGGAGGAATCATTCTTTATTGTCAAACAGGGAATATTAGTGGGAGATGCGTGGCGGCCATTCGCATTCGAAGAAGTGCTGATGCAGCGTGCCGAACGGTTGCCGGTCGTGCATATATGGCGGCATGCGCGCGCGTTCATCGCCGGCATGCGCGACCGCCGGTTGCCCCGCGCCGAGGAAGCGCTGCGCAGGCTGCGTCAGGAAGGATATGCGACCGTCGTTCGCAATTCGGGCGGAGCGGCGGTGCCGCTGCATGAAGGGGTGCTGAACATTTCCGTCATTTTCCCCCGAACGAAAGGAACGCTGGATATTTACGACGACTTCGCCTGGATGGTTGATTTTCTGTCCGCGGTGCTGGCGCCCCTGAACGTGCGGTTTGAACGGGGCGAAGTGCGCGGGTCTTACTGCCCCGGAGAATACGATCTGAGTATCCGCGGACGAAAATTTTGCGGCATCGCGCAGCGAAGGCGCATTGAAGCATACACCGTGCAGGCGTTCGTCATCGTCGAGGGAGACGGCATGGCCGCCGGGCAGATCGCCAAAAGGTTTTACGAGGAAGCGGCGGGCGGACGCGACGATCTGGGCGTGCCGCAGGTTCGCCCTGAAACGATGGCCAGTTTGCTGGAACTGACGGGTCATGTGACGATGGACAAGTTCACGGCCTGCCTGATGGACCGGCTGTACGCCTGGGGCGGCCGGGAAGATCGCGGTCTCATCTCGCGTTATGAAGACGATGTTCGCGAGCAGATCGAACGGATGCGCCGGCGCTACGATCAGACAAGCGGCGGGACCGTCGATGATGGGATCGCCGATGATTCATCAGGTCGCGGACAGGAACCACTTTAACCCGTCGGCCAGTTCCTTCTGCCAAAATCCCCAAAGATGCTTGCCGGGTTTCTCTACATAGAGCAGCTCGGCCGATCTTTCCGTCAACAGTTCGCGCACGCGCCGGTTGGCGTTCAGAAAGTCGAAGGTTCCCCGGTTGGTTACGACGGATGTTTCGTCCGTGCCGATCAACTGGTAAATGCGCAGCCATGCAAGGTTCGATTCAGCCGACAGCGTTTGTTCCGTAAGGGAGAGAAACGCGCCGGACAGCGAAAGGATGTTGCGGAACAGATCGCGATGGTCAAGCGCCAGGTGGAGCGAGACGGTGGCGCCCAGGGAATCTCCCGCCAGGATTCGTTCGTCCGGCGTTGTCCGGACAGGATACTTCGATTCGATATGGCGCAGCATCTCTTCGACGAAAAATCGTTTGTAGTCTTTGTGACGGCCGCCCTCGGGAGCGTAATCGTCCGTCCGTTTGTCCGCGTTTACGTCCACGCCGACGATGACGAACGGCTCGACTCCGTCGTCGAGAATGAGCCGTGTCGCCGTTGTGGCGATCCGGCCGAAGTTAAAAAACTGTTCTCCGTCCTGGCAATACACGACGGGATAGGTGAGCCGCTCATCATACCCAGGCGGCAAATACACGCGCAGTGTCCGCACTTCATGCAGCACGGCGGAGTCGATCGTTTCCTTTATGATCGTGCGCTTGTAATATCGTTCGTCGCTCATACGTTTCCCTCGCTTTTTTCGGCAAATTGTGCGTTACGATCGTACGCGTTTTCCGGCGGATGTAACGCGGCGGGTGAAAAAACCATAGATTATTTTGTATCTGTATTATATAATTATTATGCCTGTTATAATTCAAGTTTTTTATAAAATGCAGAAAAATAAACGACTTTAATCTCGATACAGTTTATAACAGGATTCATATATTACTATAACAGTTTATAGGATAGCGAAAAATTTGCTCAGAGGTGATCTCATGGTTAAGGCAGTTTCAGGCAAGGACTACAGCATCAAGCTGGAACCTGTTGAGATGCTCAGAGTCCTTTCGCCGGAGGGCAAGATAATCAATGAAGACATGGTCCCGGATCTCACGGATGAACAGCTGCGCGAAATCATGCGCCGCATGGTGTTCACCCGCACTTGGGATAAACGCGCGGTCAGCCTGCAAAGACAAGGCCGGCTCGGCTTCTATGCGCCTGTCTCCGGACAGGAGGCGTCGATGATCGCGTCCCAGTTCGCCCTGAAGAAAGAAGACTTCATCTGTCCGGGATATCGCGACATGCCGCAGCTGTATTGGCACGGCTATCCGATGTATCAGGCGTTCCTTTATTCGCGCGGTCATCAGCACGGCGGTCAGATTCCGGAAGGCGTGAACGTGCTGATGCCTCAGATCATCATCGGCGCGCAGATCGTTCAGGCGTCCGGCGTGGCGATGGGCTTCAAACTGAAAAAGCAGAACAATGTCGTGATTACCTATACCGGTGACGGCGGTTCTTCCCAAGGCGACTTCTATGAAGGACTGAACTTCGCGGGCGTGTTCAATCTGCCCGTCGTATTCGTGGTGCAAAACAACCAGTATGCGATCTCTACGCCGCGCTCGAAACAGACGGCGGCCGAGACGATCGCACAGAAGGCGATCGCTGCGGGGATTCGCGGCATTCAAGTCGACGGAATGGACGCATTGGCCGTCTACAAGGCGACGCATGACGCTGTCGAAAGGGCGCGCAGAGGCGAAGGTCCGACGTTGATCGAAACCGTGACGTATCGTTTCGGTCCGCACTCCATGTCCGGCGACGATCCGACGAAGTACCGGACGAAAGATGAACAGAGCGAGTGGGAGCAAATCGACCCGCTCATCCGCATGCGCAAATATTTGGAGTCCAAGGGACTTTGGACGGCGGAAGAAGAAAGTGCGGTAGAGGAAGAGGCGAAGGCGACCGTGAACGAGGAGATCAGGAAAGCGGAGCAGACACCGAAGATGACGATCCCGGGACTGATCGACAGCATGTTCGAGGTAACTCCGAAAATTCTCGAAGAACAAAAGGCGCCTTATGCGGGTAAGGGGGATAACTAATCATGGCACAGATGACGATGATCCAAGCGATTACCGATGCGCTGCGCACGGAGTTGAGACGCGATCCGACTGTCCTCGTGTTCGGGGAAGACGTGGGCAAAGTCGGCGGAGTGTTCCGTGCGACCGAAGGATTGCAAAAAGAATTTGGCGAAGACCGCGTGTTTGACACGCCGCTGGCAGAGTCCGGAATCGGCGGTCTGGCGGTCGGTCTCGGCGTGCAGGGATTCCGTCCCGTCGCTGAAATTCAGTTCGTCGGCTTCATCTTTGAAGTGCTCGACTCGATCGTTGCGCAGGCGGCACGCATGCGCTATCGCTCGGGCGGCCGGTACAACAGCCCGATCGTATTCCGCACGCCGTTCGGCGCGGGCGTGAAGTCTCCCGAGCTTCACTCCGACCCGCTGGAAGGTCTGCTTGTGCAATCGCCGGGCATCAAGGTGGTCGTTCCGTCCAATCCGTATGATGCGAAGGGTCTTCTGATCTCCGCGATTCGCGATAACGATCCGGTGTTCTTTCTTGAACATCTCAAGCTGTACCGTTCGATCAAGGGCGAGGTGCCGGAAGGCGAATACACGGTGCCGCTCGGCAAGGCGAACGTCGTGAAGGAAGGCAAGGATGTGACGATCATTACGTACGGCGCGATGGTTCATACGTCGCTGGAAGCGGCGAGATTGATCGAACAGGAGCGCGGCGTGTCCGTTGAAGTGATCGACCTGCGCACGCTGAGCCCGTTGGATGTGGATACGATCATCGATTCCGTGAAGAAAACGAACCGCGCCATCGTCGTGCAAGAAGCACAGCGTTCGGCAGGTGTAGCTGCGGAAGTGATTGCGCAGATTAATGAAAAAGCGATCCTGCATCTGGAAGCGCCTGTGCTGCGTTGTGCGCCTCCCGATACGGTTATCGCGTTCGGTCAGATCGAAGACGAGTGGGTGCCGAACGCCGCGCGCATCGTGGATACGTTGAAGCAGGTTCTGGATTTTTGAGCGGGACTTTTTCAAGACTAAGGAGGTAAGTACGAGTGGCAACGTTCGAATATCGATTCCCCGAACTCGGCGAAGGATTGCACGAGGGCGAAATCGTAACATGGCACATCAAGCCCGGCGACACGGTGAAAGAAGACGATATCATCATGGAAGTGCAGAACGACAAGGCGGTCGTTGAAGTACCGTCGCCGGTGACCGGCAAAGTGGTCGAGGTGAAAGTGCCGGAAGGAACGGTGGCGACGGTCGGACAGGTTGTCGCTGTTTTCGAGGTGGCGGGAGAAGTTCCTGCTCAAGCTGAGCCTGCGCACGCGCCGGCATCCGAAGCGCCTGCGGCAGCCGCTCCGGCACCTGCGGCACAGGCTGCGCCTGCAGCTCCGGCCGCGGCGGCACCCGCGCCGGCGGCGATCGCGGACAACAGCCGGATCCTGGCGACGCCGTCCGTTCGCAAATACGCGCGCGAGAAAAACGTATTGCTGGCCAACGTCAAAGGCACGGGCAAGAACGGCAGAATCACGAAGGAAGATGTCGACGCTTATCTGGCAGGCGGAGGGCAAGCGGCTTCCGCATCGGCGGCGCAAGGCAAGAGCGCGGCGGCTGCGCCGGTGTTCGCGCCTGTCGCTCCGGGTCAACGCATCGAAGAGCGCGTGCCGCTGAAAGGCATCCGCAAAGCGATTGCCAATGCGATGGTGAAGTCCGTCTACACCGCTCCGCACGTGACGATCATGGACGAAGTCGATGTGTCGGCGCTTGTCGAACTCCGCTCCAAGGCGAAGGCGATCGGCGAGAAGAAAGGCATCAAGCTCACGTACCTGCCGTTCATCGTCAAGGCGCTCGTCGCAGCCGTCAAGCAATATCCGGCGCTTAATGCGTCGATCGACGACGAGAAGAGCGAGATCGTTTACAAGCGTTATTACAACATCGGGATCGCGACCGACACGGAAAACGGCCTGATCGTTCCCGTAATCGAAGATGCGGATCTGAAACCGATCTGGCAGATTGCGGCTGAGATTAACGATAAGGCTGTCCGCGGCCGCGAGGGCAAGCTCTCGCCGAACGAAATGAAAGGAAGCACAATCTCGATCTCCAACATCGGTTCGGCCGGAGGCATGTTCTTCACGCCGGTCATCAACTATCCGGAAGTGGCGATCCTTGGCGTCGGCCGCATCAGCGACAAGCCGGTCGTGCGCGGCGGTCAGGTCGTACCGGGCAAAGTCCTGGCGTTGTCCCTCAGCTTCGACCATCGGCTGATCGACGGCGCAACCGCGCAGAACGCCATGAACTACATCAAGCAGTTGCTGGAAGAACCGGGACTGCTGGTACTGGAGGGTTAAACTCATGGTTGTGGGCGATTTTGTCAATGAGGTGGATGTGCTGGTTGTGGGAGCGGGTCCCGGAGGGTATGTGGCTGCGATCCGCGCGGCGCAATTGGGGAAATCCGTCGTATGCGTGGATAAGGATCAGGTGGGCGGCGTCTGTCTGAACCGCGGTTGCATTCCGTCCAAGGCGCTCATCTCGGCCGCGCATCAGTATGAAGCGGCCAAGCACGGCGATGCGATGGGCGTCATCGCGGAGAATGTGAAGCTTGACTTCGCGAAAGTTCAGGAATTCAAGAACAATGTCATCAACAAGCAAATAAACGGCATCCGTTCGCTGTTCAAAGGCAATAAAGTGGAGTTCATCAGCGGTGAAGCGTTCTTCATCAGCGAAAATGTCGTCAGCGTTTCGAACGAAGAAGAAGGACGCCGCTACAAGTTCAACCATTGCATCATCGCTACCGGTTCGAGACCGATCGAACTGAAGCCTTTCCCGTTCGGCGGGCGCATCCTGTCTTCGACGGAGGCTCTCTCGCTGCCGGAGGTGCCGAAGAGCCTCATCGTCATCGGCGGCGGCTATATCGGCATCGAGCTGGGACAAACGTTCGCCAAGTTCGGGTCGCAGGTGACCGTGCTGGAAGGTTCCGCCTCGATCCTGCCGGGATTCGATGCGGATCTGACGCGTCTCGTCGCGCGCAACCTGAAGAAGCAGGGCGTTGAGGTCGTGACCGAAGCGCTGGCCAACAAGGCGGATCAGACGGATCGCGATGTGACCGTCACCTACACGGTGAAGGGCGAGCAGAAGCAGGTGACGGCGGAATATGTGCTGGTTACGGTGGGACGCCGTCCGAACACGGACAACATCGGTCTCGATACGATCGGCATCAAGATGACCGACCGCGGGTTGATCGAAGTTGACAAGCAATGCCGCACGAGCATCCCGCACATTTTTGCGATCGGCGACATCGTGGCGGGACCTGCGCTCGCTCACAAGGCTTCTTACGAAGGAAAGGTTGCGGCCGAGGTGATCGCCGGACTGCCGAGTCAGGTGGACTACAAAGTCATCCCGAGCGTCTGCTTCTCGGATCCGGAGATTGCGAGCGTCGGCCTGAGCGAGACGGAGGCCAAGGCCAAAGGAATCGCGGTGAAAGTCGGCAAGTTCATGTACGGCGCGAACGGCCGGGCACAGACGATGAATGCCGCCGACGGATTCGTCAAGATCGTCGCGGATGAAGCGACGGGGCTTGTTCTCGGCGCGCATATCGTCGGCGCCGAATCGTCGAACATGATTGCGGAGATGGCGCTGGCGATCGAAATGGGCGCGACGCTGGAAGATGTGGCGCTCACGATCCATGCGCATCCGACTTTGGGCGAGATGACGATGGAAGCGGCGGAAGCGGCGCTCGGCCATCCGATTCATTCCTTGTGACGAGGCGGAACGGTTAGAGAGCGGCCGTTGACCGGTTCGCACCGCCGGTTTTGGTTTATTGTTTACCGGCACACGGAATAACCGGAAGCCGGAAATCCGACAGATAGTTGTTCAAGGCGAAGATGCTGATTCGACGTGCTCATACATGGCCGCAAGTCAGCGTCTTCGCTTTTTACATATTTCACTCCTTGCCGTCACCGTTTGTTCTGGGCGATAATAGGAAAGTGTCTTGAAACGGATGTTTCAGACGCACGTATTAATTAAGGTAAGTGTGCAAACAGGTAAAAGACGAACAGAGAGGAGAATGTGGGGATATGGACTTTGAACCGAGACCTAGACAGGAGATCCCGCAGATGAACCCGAAGACGCTCAAGATGATCATTGCGGGTGCGTTCGTGCTGCTTCTGCTGCTGTGGGGATCGACGATGTTCTATGTGGTCCAGGAATATGAGAAAGCGGCCGTTTTGACGTTCGGCAAGTATACGAAAACGGTTGATCAAGCGGGACTGCATTTCAAGCTGCCTTATCCGATCGAAGAGGTGAAAATCGTTCCGGGCATCGTGCAGCGGATGCAGATCGGCTATCGCGAGGTGAACGGTCAGACCACAGTGGTGGAAGATGAGGCGTTCATGATCACCGGCGACGAGAACATCGTTTCCGCCGACGCGGTTGTGGAGTGGCAGATTTCGGATGTGAAAGATTATTTGTTCAACATCTCCGATCCGGAGGATTTCCTCCGCAATGCTGCCGTCAGCGCCATTCGTTCCGTCATGGGTTCGAACGAACTCGATTTTGCCATTACGGAAGGGAAATCCGTCATTCAGCAGCAATCGAAAGATTTGCTGGTCGAAACGCTGGAAAAGTACAATACGGGAATATTCATCGTCGACCTGAAGTTCCAGGATATCGAACCGCCTCCAGGTGAAGTCGCATCGGCATTTGCCCAAGTGACGAACGCCCGTGAGGAGAAAAATACGAAGATCAACCAGGCGAATCAATACCGCAACGAACGCATTCCGACGGCGCGCGGTGAAGCGCAGGCGATCATCGAGCGCGCGGAAGCGCAGAAGCAGTCGCGTATTCTGAACGCGCAGGGGGATGTGGCGCAGTTCAACGCATTGTATGAAGAATACAAGAATAATCCGGAAGTGACGAAAGCCCGTCTCATTCTGGAGACGCTGGAGAAGATCTTGCCGAATGCCCAAATCTTCATCACGGATTCGTCCGGGGACACGGTAAGCTATTTGCCTTTGAATGAACTGCTGCGCAGAAATACGACTTCTTCGGCTACTGGGGGTGGCGGTCAATGAAGAAATGGCTTTTGGCGGTAGTCGTTGCCATCGTACTGATCGTGGCCATTGCAGGCGGAGCCTTCTTTATCGTGAAAGAAAACGAGTATATCGTCGTGATGCAATTCGGCGAGGCGAAGAAGATCGTATCCGAAGCCGGTCTTCATGTGAAGATCCCGTTCATCCAGACGACGAGGTCGTTGCCGAAATATTCGCTGGTGTACGACAGCCAGCCGAGCGAAATTTTGACAAAAGACCAAAAGCCGATTCGTGTGGACAACTACACGGTGTGGCGCATCTCCGATCCGAACCAGTTCTTGAGAAGCGTCCGCGAATTGAGCATTGCGGCGGAACGCATCGAGAACGCGGTATACAGCACGGTGCGGCGTAAACTTTCGCAGATCGAATACGGACAAATCATCAGCGAGAATACGGCGAGAGGCGATCTGAACGCGGAGATTACAAGCGAAGTGTCGGTCGCCTTGGGACAGCTCGGCATCGAAATCATCGATGTGCGGATCAAACGCACGGACTTGCCGGAAGAGAATAAGCAGAGCGTCTATAATCGGATGATCTCCGACCGGATGGCGATGGCGGCGCGCTATTTGTCCGAAGGTGAAGAGGAGAAGCTGAAGATTACGTCCAATGCGGACCGCGAAGCGATCGAGATGCTGGCGAAGGCTGAGGCCGACGCGAAGATGATCATCGCAGAGGGCGAACAGGAAGCGGCGAGAATCTACAACGAAGCATACGGCAAAGATCCGGAATTCTACAACCTGTACCGGACGCTGCAATCTTACGTGAAGACGTTTGAAGGCAAACCGGTCATCATGATGCCGATCGATTCGCCATATGCCCGAATCCTGTTAGGGGAATAATCCCTCAGACCATTCTCATCCCGTATCGGCAAGAAGTTGAGATGAATGAAAAAGAGCCTGAATGTACAGACGGTGCGTCTGAACATTCAGGCCTTTTGGTTATCCGCGCGAGGCGCACCTCACATGCCGCCTGCGCCTATGTACTCTTGCAGGAATTCTTCCGTCAGCTGTTGACCCGGGAAATTGCGCACGATCGAGATTTCAACGCGGCGGTTGGCGGCTCGTCCTTCAGGCGTATCGTTGCTCGCGATCGGATGATATTCGCCGCGGCCGGTCGAACTGATGCGTTCGGGGTCAACGTATTCCAGAAGCACCTTCATGAAGTTCAACGCGCGGCTTGCGCTGAGTTCCCAGTTTGAAGGATACCTGGCCGTGTTGATCGGCACATTGTCCGTGTGACCGATGACGATGATTTCATAGTCCGGATATTGCGCCAGCATCTTGCCTATCGCATGAGCCAGGGCAAGGGACTCGGGTTTCAGCTCCGCGCTGGCGGAATCGAACAGCGCCGAGTCTCTGAACGTGATGAGCAGCTGTTGATTGTTCAGCGTTGTTTCCAGTTGTGATGACAAGCCGTTCTGCTTGATATAGTCGTCGAGCTGTCCTTTCAGTTCGCCCAGCCGGATCGTTTCCTCTTCGAACATTTTGGCGAGATAGGACTTGACGTCTTCCTCATCCACATCCCCTTCGTCATCCATTCGCCGCTCGTCGATTTTGCGGTCCCTGATGGTGCTGATCTCTTCAGGAAGCTCGATCAATGACGAATTGTCGAAGAAGCCGACACCTTTGTTGAAAGCGATCGAAAAAGATTTGCTGATTTTTTCGAGTTTGTTCTGATCCAGGATGCTGGAAGCGAACAGGACGATGAACAGCGCGAGCAACAGCGTCAGCAAGTCCGAATAAGGGATCAGCCATGTCTCATCGATGTGTTCATCCTGATGATTAGTTCGCTTCTGCCTTTGCATCCTGCACCACACCTTCTTCCTCGTTGTCTGCACGTTCATTCGGAGACAGGAATACCATCAGCTTCTGCTCAATGGCGATCGTGGAAATGCCGGATTGGATCGAGAGAAGACCTTCCACGATCATCATTTTCAGTTCGACTTCTTTCTTCGAAATCTGTTTGAGTCTCGTCGCGATCGGATGCCACAGAACGTATCCGGTGAAGATCCCGAACAGCGTCGCGATGAACGCCGCGGCGATCGAAGCGCCGAGTGTGGAGATGTCTTCCATATGACCAAGAGCGGCCACCAGCCCGACGACCGCTCCCAACACCCCGAGCGTCGGCGCGGTGGACCCCGCTGTCGTAAAGATGGCGGCGCCGTTGCGATGTCTTTCTTCCATCGCCGATATATCTTCCAGCAGCACGTCTCTGACGAAGTCGTGATCATTGCCGTCTATGATCATCCGCATACCGTTCTTGAGGAACTCATCATCGATCTCCTCGACGCGGCTTTCCAAGGCAAGCAATCCTTCGCGGCGGGTGATCATCGCCCACTCGGTGAACAGGCGGATCACTTCTTTTTTCGGAAGCAGCTTCGGTTCTACGAAGGCGATCTTCAGCAGAACCGGAATTTTCTTCAGTTCGCTGACGGGATAGGAAATGATGATGACCGAGATCGTGCCGCCGAAGATGATGAGAATAGCCGGCAAGTTCAGGAGTGCGGTCAAGCTGGCTCCTTTCAAGACCATACCGAATCCGACAGAGAGTAGCGCGAATATGAGCCCGTATATTGTAGAGTTCTTCATTATGTACATTCCTCCATATCGTTTGAGTCAAGTTTCAGGTCTCGAATCGTTCGAAACGTACCTCCGTCATGTTTGTTTTAAAGTAGATTCGACATAACCGATGTGAATCCTGCTCTGAATCGACATGACGCCTTCGTATAAGATATATATCGGTTGAACGTCGGAGAAACTTGACTGCAAGACGATATTTTCATGAGGAATGTTCTTCAGGTATGTTCTTCGTGCTTATGAGGCGTGCTTTCTGCTTCTATACCACAGGTCGTGTTGCGAGGTTATTTCCCACATCCGGCAGAAGACGCGGAGGAGCGGAGACGCCTGATGGATGATCAGCGCGGTGAGTCCCGCCCACCACAGGGAAGCCGCGGTCAAGACCGCCTGAAGGATGAAAGCGATGAGCAGGATGAGTCCGGACAGCGCTGCGAGCGGTGCGAGCTTCCTGATCCAGGTTAAAAGCGCGGCGCCCATGGAATCTCCGGCGGCCGCCGCGAACTGCAGATACATGAAGCACAGGCGAATGAGCGCGATGTAGAGGACGCAGGCCGCCGCGTACATGAGCCATGGCGTCTGTTGAATGAACTGCAGCGCTCCTCCGTCCTGCAGGCGGTCGAACATCAGTTTGACCAACCAACAGACGGGCGCCCATGTCAACACCGTTTGCAGCAAATAAAGCGCCATGAAGCGGCCGTATCGCGATCGTATTCCGGCGAGAAATAATGCCCACTGATCGCCCGTTTGCGCATGAATCGCATAGAATACGCCCGCGTTGATGAGCGGGGTCAGCAGCATCCTGATGAGAAGGATCAGAAGCAGAGTGAGCGACGCCGAAAGCAGAAGATCGGTTTTGAGCAGCCGGAATTCTCCCTCGATCCAGAACAGCGAGGACCAGGTCGGCAATTCGTCGCCGGGGTACCGATACAGCAGCGGGACCGCCACGGATCTTACATAACGGTACAGGATGAAGCCCCAAAACATTTCGTATAGAAACAGGATGATGACAATCAATGACCGGCGATAAACGACGGACAACCCGTATTTCATCGACTGAACCATCTTCTCACTCCCCGAAAGAGATTGCGTAAACGGACGCTGTTTAGCCGCTCTCACAAATTCGGCTCCATCCGGTGCACTGCTGCGGGCCGCCCGCATACGCTTTGCCCGCTACCACGCGAACAGACCAAGCAGCAATTCGATCAGCTTCGAGACGCCGAACGACCAGCGAATCTCCCGATCGGACGCGATCTCGGCATGCATAAAGTTGTTGTAATGACGGTTCTCCAGCACTTGGCGGAACTCGGGATCGACGAGCACCCAGGATACGGGCTGAGTCGTATGCAGCAGAAGCTCTTTCCGCGTTTCGACGCCGTCCCATGTTTCCATCATGACGCCGCCGTCCGCCAGCTTGACGGCGATATCGACCGGCCGGTGAACTCCGCCCAGCCGCTGCAGAACGATTTTCGTCTCGTACACCATGGTGCCGTTCTGTTCCACGGGGTACGTCTTGACGCTGCTCACGGCGTAGTCGATCATTTTGTCTCCGTATACGAATTGTTGGAAGTAACGATCCCAGTTGCGGTGCGTGACGTCCTGCAGCACTTTCTGAAAGTCTTTTGTCGTCGGATGGCGGAATTTCCACCGTTGGAAGTAGGTGCGCAACACTTGCTGCATGCGCTTCGTGCCGATCGTCTGCTCGATGTCCCGCAGCACGAGGCTCGCGCGCGTATAGACGTTTTCCGCGTAAATCCGATGGCTGGGATATTCCCAGGAATTCATTTTGAGCGGCGCGGGGTGCGTGATGTAACTGGACAGGATGGGCAGACTCCTCGTTAATCCGTAGGCGTTCTCCATGACCTTGTCTTCCACATAGGTCGTGAACCCTTCATCCAGCCACGCTTCTTCAAATTCGTTCGAGGCGACGATGCCGTACCAGAACTGGTGACCGATTTCATGGACGATGACGCGCTCCAGTTCGGCCGTCGGCTCTTCGCTGTGCGCATCCCATGCGGTAATGAGCGTCGGGTACTCCATTCCTCCCGCTCCGCCGGCTCCTGCGGGCGGCACGACGATGGACAATGTCGAATACGGGTATTCGCCGTACCATTCGCTGTAGCTGGCGAGCGCGCGCATGGCGGCGGTGAAATACCGCTTTTCGAGATGGGCGTGTTTCGGATCGAGATAAAGTTTGATTTTCACGCCGGGCAGATGTTTCGTCGAGTAGGCGGTTTCCGCATACACGAAGTCCGGCGACGCCGCCCATGCAAAGTCGTGCACATCCTCCGCGTAGAAATGATAGCGTCTGCGGACGCCGTCATCCGTCCAATCTTTTACCGGAAATCCCGTTGCGGCCACGATGTACGGGGAGGGGACGTCGATCTGCACGTTATAAATGCCGAAATCGGAATAAAACTCGGAATTGCCGTGATATTGGTGAAGGTTCCAGCCTTCCTTCGCATTTCCCCGCCTTCCCTTCGGTTCGTAGACCGCGATCTTCGGAAACCATTGACCGGCCATGACGAAATTGCCGGCGTATCCCATGCGCGCGTAGACATAAGGCAGCTTGACGATGAAATCCATATGCAAGGTGACCGTCTCGCCGGGGGCAACCGGTTCCGGAAGCCTGATTTTCATCAATGTCTGATCCGCGGAGTTTCCGTCGTCCGGCTGGACGAAACGCATCGTGTACAGCAGATCCTCTCCGTCGTCTCTGCGAATCGAGGTGATGGTCATCGAACCGAGGCTGTCTTCCTTCATCCAGTCGCCTCGCAGCTTGCCGCCTGATTCCCGGTTGAAGGTCGAATCCTTTCCGCGAAATGCGTTCGGGTATAAATGAAAATAAAGATCCTGCACGGGCTGATTGCCCGGATGACGCCAGGTCAGACTTTGCGAGCCGTGCAGTGTGTGCGTTTCCGCGTCCAGTTTGACGGAAATATGATACTCAACGATTCTGTCGCTAAGCGGTTTGATCTCGGGTTCGGGCTTATCCGTTGCATTGTCCGGACGGTTCGATCCGAGAGGAGCGGGTGAAGATTCCGGTTTGAATACATTTGCCGCTTGATTCGCCGAATCTTCCGCGATCATTCCCGGAATGGCCGTGATCGCGATGATGAAGAACAGTGCGGCCAGAGCGGCTGGCAAAACGCCGATGATACGGCGGCGGTGCTGTGGTTTCATCGCATGTTTCCCCCCGAATGACAAGCATCTACTGCCATGTATATGTGGGGGAGTGGACAAATATATCTGTTGTCTGATGCTTGCCGATCGCAAAAGCGGGATCGCCGATCGGGGGATGGAGCGGAAGGCAGAAGCGCGAGACTGATGAGCGGCTGGTTGAAGAGGATTCTCAAAAAGAACGAAACGCAGGCGGATGCGGGGCACGAACATTTCGAAACGGTGAATGGTTGTGAAAGGACGGGGACCGATGAACGGATGTTTCCGGCGGGATGGAACCGAACCGGTGAAGATGGTCATGCGGGGACGCAAAACCGATAAGAGGATGAATGAGGCGGGATTATGTTATAATGCATAATAATTGTGGAGTTCAGATCATGGGGTGATACCGGTACATGGAAAAAGAGAAGAAACAGATCGCATTAAATATCGTGAGTCATCATGTGAATCATAAAGGATTCGGCGCAGGCGCGATCGATCTGAGCAATCTGTCGAGCATCATCATCGACGGCGATGAGGCGTACATCGATTTGGGGGCGCTTCACGCGAAGAGCAAAGTCGAGCGCCGCATCAAATTCACGATGGACAAAAGCGCCGTGCCGAACGGCAGACAGGTGTGGGTCGTCTGGGTCGCCGTTGACCGGAATGAAGCGGGAGCCTTCTACGGCGGAGTGACGGCCAGCGAAATGCTGATCGACAGCGAGGCGCGAGTCGGATGGAAAATTCTCGCCGACCACGTGAACCAGATGGATCGCGCGTTAAAACGCCGATACATCCTCGACGGGCTGGGCGAGAAGGAACGCCGCTTGCTGCGGGACGTTCTGATCGGACACAACGCCGAATGGTGGGAGCGCTCCCCGCAACAGTTGAAAGATCTGCTGAACGTATAGCGCGTGCGGCGCGGATGCCGGGCGACGCAGCCGGCGGAATCGGCGAACGAACCCGAACGAATGGCGATTCCGCCGGGCCGTGGAATGCCGTTGCGCCGGTCCGACCGCACAACGGCTTAATCGCGCCACCACCAACGCTTCAAATGATCCCACCACGATTGACGTTCCCGCTGCATGCTTTCTTGTTCATGCTGTTTCAGCAACTCGTCCCGATCCGCGGCGCCGCCCGCATTGCCGTCCAGTTCCGAACAGAACGTCTGCGGTTCGGTTCCTTTCACGAAATATTCGAGTCTGGCCTGCTTCCCGCAACGCGGGGTGGCGATCGTGCCGCTGTCCGGATCGATGTACAGGGAGACGACGCCCGGCGGCACTTCAAAAAGTTTGGGCGGCACGTGCTCAAGCACCTCTTCGATAAACTGTGCGAAAATCGGCGCGGCCCGCGAAGCCTGCACCGAGGAGATCGTTTTGCCGCGGTCATAGCCGATCCAGACGGCCGTTGACAGTTCGGGCGTGAAGCCGACCATCCAGGCGTCCTGATTCGTCGTGCCCGTCTTGCCTGCGACCGGCCGTTTCAGGGTGCGGGCCACTCTGGATGCCGTCCCACCCGGTTCAAAGACGCTTTCCATCAATTTTGTGAGGACATAAGGATAAGCCGGATCGATTACCCGCTTCGGCTGCGGGTCCGCTTCATATAACACCCTGCCTTTGGCATCCTCGATGCGCAGGATCGCCGTGGGAGGGACGCTTACGCCCTGATTGGCGATGACACCGTAGGCGGCCGCCATCTCGAACGGGCTGACCGGAAACGTGCCGAGAGCAAGCGACGGCAACGGTTCAAGGGGGCTTTCGATGCCGAGCAGCCTCGCTGTTTCGATCACTTTATCGGCTCCGATATCCATAATCGTATGCACCGCGTATATGTTGTCCGATTGCGCGATCGCCTCGCGCAGCGTAATTTCTTCATTGGCGTACCGTTCCCCGTAGTTGCTCGGGGTGTACGTTTCTCTTCCTTCATCATAGATGAAGCTGGTCGGCTCGCTGCGGTACCGCTTGATCGGCGTGAATCCTTCCTGCATCAGCGCGGTCAAATACAGGATCGGCTTGAACGAGGAGCCGGGCTGGCGGTTTTTCGAAAATACCCGGTTATATTGGTTCGATTTGTAATCGCGGCCTCCGACCATCGCCTTTACATATCCGGTGCGGGGGTCGATCGCGACGAGCGCCGCCTGCAGATCGGGATCGTTCTGCAGATGGTCCGCGATCGCTTTTTCCGCCGCCTGCTGCATGCGCAGATCCAGCGTCGTATAGATCCTGACGCCTCCGCCGTACAGGAGATCCTCGTCAAGTCCGAGTTCATGCACCGCCTTCTGCTTCACATAGTCGGCGAAATAGGGCGCCTTCGAGACCCGCTCGTTCGCCAGCGGCTTGTAATCGAGCGGTTCCGCGAAGGCGGCGTCCGCTTCCGCCTGGGTGATCGCTCCCGTCTCGACCATCGCCTGAAGTACGGCTTTCTGTCTTTTTTTCGCGTTTTCCGGATTGTAATAGGGAGAGTAGTACAAAGCCCCCTTCGGAACGCCGGCGAGCAGCGCGCTTTCGGCGAGCGACAATTCTTTCGCGGACTTGCCGAAATAGGCCCGGGCGGCGGTTTCCACCCCATAGAGGCTGTGACCGAAATAGATCGTATTCAGATAAAGTTCCAGGATCTCTTGCTTGTTGAAATTCATCTCCAACTGCAGCGCGTAGACCGCTTCTTTGAGCTTGCGGTCCCACGTGCGTTCGTGATTCAGGTACAGGTTTCGCGCAAGCTGCTGGGTGATTGTGCTCGCACCCTGCACCTTCGCCATGTTGCGCAGGTTGACCCAGACGGCGCGCGCCGTGCCGTACAGATCGATGCCGAAATGATCATAAAATCTCCGGTCCTCGATCGCCACGACAGCATCGATGAGATGTTCGGATATGTCGGACAGTCGGACGATTTCACGATGCTGCCCCGCATGGATCGCTTCGATCTCTTCACCGTTCGCGTCCAGAATGAGGGACGTTTGCTGCACTTGCACCGTCGGCAGCGTCCGCGTGCCGATATAGAAGAAAAAAGCCGTGATGCTTGCGGCACCCAGCACGCAAAGCGCGACCAGGGCTGTGAACAGGCGCTTCAGCAACTGCAGCCGATTGATTCCGCGGCGCCGGGCGGCGGCGCGTGTTTTCGGATCTTTCGAGGTGGACATGGCGAACACTCCCTTTGCCTGTCCGGATTCCCGGACGATGACCATTAGTAGTATGGAAGGGATGCCCAAATCCTATACGCCCGCGCCGCGTCACGGCTTTCCGCTTTTCCGATATCCCTCCTGTTTCATCCGCGCTCTTTTCTGCTGCATAATACACAGTTCGTGTTCATCCGCGCATGTTCCAAACCCAAACGTCCCGAAGCGAGCCGTTTTTTGCTCTTGTCTGTCTGTCGGCGTTGTTTGCGCGTTTTTTCCCGCATGCCGTTTTTTTCGCCAAACATTGCAATTCTAGCGGAATTTAATATAATACTTTCATATGCGCATGAAGGAGCATCGCAGCTGCTCGGAAATGTTATACTAATGGATAAACGGATCGCGCGTGGTTTTTGCATTTGGACAAATTGTATAGAAAGAAGGGTTCATAAGGATGGAACTGTGGTTTACAGAGAAACAGACGGAACATTTCGGCATTACGGCGAAAGTCCGCGAATCGCTGGTGAGGGAGCAGACCGAGTATCAGGATCTGGCGATCATCGACACGATCGAATTCGGCCGTATGCTGGTGCTCGATAATATGGTGATGACGACGGAAAAGGATGAATTCGTGTACCACGAGATGGTGGCGCATCCGGCGTTGTTCACTCATCCGAATCCTCGCCACGTGCTGGTCGTCGGCGGCGGCGACGGCGGGGTCATCCGCGAAGTGCTGAAGCATCCGAAGGTTGAAAAGGCCGTGCTGGTCGATATCGACGGCAAGGTGATCGAGTATTCGAAGAAATATTTGCCGACGATTGCGGGCTGGCTGGATGATCCGCGCGTCGAGGTGCTCGTGAATGACGGATACATGCATATTCATGATCACAAGAACGAATACGACGTGATCATGGTCGATTCGACGGAACCGGTCGGTCCGGCCGTGCAACTGTTCACGCGCGGATTTTACCAAGGCATTTACGACGCTTTGAAGGAAGACGGCATTTTTGTCGCGCAGACGGACAATCCCTGGTTCAAGGCCGATCTGATCCGTAACGTGAACCGCGATGTGAAGGCGGTATTCCCGATCGTCAGAGTGTACGCCGCGAACATTCCGACTTATCCGAGCGGACTGTGGACGTTCACGATGGGCAGCAAGAAGTACGATCCGCTGGAAGTGGATGTCGAGAACATTCCGGACATCGAGACGAAATATTACACGCCGCGTTTGCATAAGGCCGCTTTTGTGCTGCCGAGATTCGTGGAAGATCTGGTCCGGTAATTTCCGGCGATATGATCAAAAGGCGATAACAATAAGAAACGCATACATACAGGTTGCGGTGGAAAGGTAGTGTCGAAGGTGAAATTGGATCAAGGCTATTCCGGCAATGTGTTTATTTTGAGCTCGGACGATTACGAACGGGCGCAGGCCGTAATCTACGGCATGCCGATGGACTTCACCGTCAGTTTCCGCCCGGGCGCGCGGTTCGGTCCTCCGCGCATTCGGGAAGCTTCCGTGGGATTGGAGGAGTACAGCCCGTACCTGGACCGCTCCTTGTACGATATTACTTATTTTGATGCGGGCGATCTGCTGCTGCCGTTCGGCAATGCGGCAAGAAGCCTTGAAATGATCGCGGAGTTTGTTCGGAAGCCGCTGGTCGACGGCAAGCTGATCGTGGGCATGGGCGGGGAGCATCTCGTGACGTGGCCTGTGCTGCAAGAGGTGTACAAGCAGTATCCCGATCTTGCCGTCATTCATATCGACGCGCATGCCGATCTGCGCGAGCAGTACGAAGGCGAGCCGCTGTCCCATTCGACTCCGATCCGCAAGGCGGCCGAACTGATGGGCGGAAAGAACATTTATCAGTTCGGAATCCGCTCGGGTTCAAGCGAGGAATTCAAGTACGGATACAAATATTGCAATTTTTATCCGTTCGACGTGCTGGAGCCTGTCCGCAAGGTGTTGCCGAATCTTGCAGGGCGCCCGGTATATGTGACGATCGACATCGACGTGCTTGATCCGTCTGCCGCGCCGGGAACGGGAACGGCTGAAGCGGGCGGCATCACGTCCAAGGAACTGCTGGCTGCGATCCATGAGATCGCCCGTTCCGATGTGCGCGTCGTCGGCTGCGATGTCGTGGAAGTCGCGCCTGTCTATGATCCGACTGAACAGACGCAGATCGTAGCCGCCAAGCTTATTCGCGAGATGCTGCTCGGTTTTGTGCGGGATTGAGGCGGATGTCTGTGTCGGGCGGCATCCCTGTGCGCATTGATCTGCGAAGTTCCTGGGACGGAGGTCAGACCCAATATGTGTTCAAAGGAGAGCTGTATCATAAAGATACGGCTCTATATGTTCGTTACGTGGAGAAGGATGAAGAAGAGGGCGAGATTCGCACGTTGGTGAAACTTGCGGAGCGGGAGATCAAGATCAGGCGTTACGGCCATGTGGAATCGGAACAGACGTACGTCTTGCACGAACGAAAGGCCGGTTACCACCGGACGCGACTGGGGACGCTTCCGGTCACGACCGACACGCTGGAGCTTGAGGTCCGGAAGCGGGAAGGATTGTATATCGCGGCGTGGACTTATGTGCTTCATGTTGCGGACGAACCGGTCGGGACATTCCATCTTAAATTGACGATTCGGGAGGAAGGACAATGAGCGTGATCGAGCAAGTCAAGCAGGCTCTGACGGCGGAGATCAGGAGGGCGATTCTCGCGGCGGAGCTTGTGGAGGAAGCGCAGCTGCCGGAGATCATTCTGGAGACGCCGAGGGAGAAGGCGCACGGCGACTATTCGACGAACGCCGCCATGCAGTTGACGAGAATCGCGAAGCAAAATCCTCGTCAGATCGCGGAGCGGATCGTCGGCCAAATACGCCGCGAAGCCGTTTTTGTGGACCGCATCGAAATCGCCGGCCCGGGATTTATCAATTTCTATATGGATAAAAGCTTTCTGTACCGGATCGTCGGCCAGATCATGCAGGCCGGCGATGATTACGGGCGCGTCCAAATCGGCAACGGCAAGAAGGTTCAGGTCGAATTCGTCAGCGCCAATCCGACGGGAAGCCTTCATCTCGGCCATGCCCGCGGTGCGGCTTTCGGCGATTCGTTATGCAATCTGCTGTCGTTCGCGGGCTACGACGTGACAAGAGAGTATTACATTAATGACGCGGGTAATCAGATTATGAATCTGGCGAAGTCGATCGACGCCAGATATAAGGAAGCGCTCGGATTGCCGGCGGAGATGCCGGAGGACGGGTACTACGGCGAGGATATTATAGAATTTGCCCGCAGGCTCGTCGAACGCGACGGCGACAAGTACATATCGTGGCCGGAAGAGGAACGGCTCCGGTTTTTCCGCGCTTACGGGCTCGAGCAGGAGTTGGCGAAGATCAAGCGCGACCTGGAGCGGTTCCGCGTGACGTTCGATGTATGGACGTCGGAAACTTCACTGTACGAGTCGGGGGCGGTCGAGGCGACGCTGCGGGAACTGAAGGATCGGGGGCAAACCTACGAAGCGGATGGAGCCGTCTGGCTGCGGACGACCCCTTACGGCGACGATAAGGACCGCGTGCTCGTCAAGAACGACGGCACCTACACGTATTTGACGCCGGACATCGCTTACCACAAGAGCAAATACCTGCGCGGTTTTGATCAGTTGATCAACATATGGGGAGCCGATCATCACGGCTATATCGCGCGGATCAAAGCGGCGATGGAAGCGCTCGGCCATCCGCCGGAGAAGCTGACTGTGCTGATCACGCAGATGGTCAGCCTGTATCAGGGCGGAGAGAAAGTCAAAATGTCGAAGCGCACGGGGAAGGCCGTGACGATGGAAGATCTGATGGATGAAGTGGGTGTGGATGCGATCCGCTATTTCTTCACGATGCGCAGCATCGATTCGCATCTGGACTTCGACATGGATCTCGCGGTGTCCCAGTCGAACGAGAACCCCGTGTATTATGTGCAGTATGCGCATGCCCGCATATGCAGCGTTTACCGGCAGGCCGAAGAGCAGGGAATCGTCTGCCCGCCGTTGGACCGGATCGATCTCGGCAAGCTGCGGTCGGAAGCGGAGTTTGACCTGCTGCGCAAGCTCGGCGAACTGCCGCACGAAGTGCGCGAGGCGGCGGAGCACTATGCGCCTCACCGGCTCATCCGCTACATCTATGAGCTGGCTTCCATGTTCCACAGCTATTATAAGGCCGAGCGGTTCATCACGGACGATCTGGAGCAGACTTACGCCCGTCTTGCTCTCGCCGGTTGCGTCCGCATCGTGCTGCGCAACGTTCTGCGCCTGATCGGCGTTTCGGCGCCCGAGCGCATGTGACGGCCGCTCAGCAGGCGCTGCACCGCGCCCAATATGTTCAATTCACCGATCCGCACTTTTTGGCCAGGATGCCGGATCGGTGTTTTGCTCTTCAGCAGCAACTGTTTGACTTGCCGGGGAGTCAACTCCGGCCGCAGGGAGAGAAGAATGGCCGCAGCTCCGCTTACGTATGCGGCCGCCATCGAAGTGCCGCTCAACATCTGATATTTGCCCTGCAGCCAAGTGGATACCACCTTCTCGCCGGGCGCGTACAGATCGATGTGTCTGCCGTGGTTCGACATCGGGATTTTCCGGCGTTCCAGCGATGTGGCGCCCACCGCGATCACTTCCGGATAACGGGCCGGGTAATCGGCGCGCCTCTTTCCGTCGTTGCCCGCGGATGCGACGATGACGATCCCGGCGCGATGCGCGCGGCGGATCGCCTCCCGCACCTCCTTGCTGTTGCGGCGCATGCCGAAGCTCATGTTGATCACCTGCATGCCGTGTTCGATCGACCATTCGATCGCCGCGACGATGTCCCTGATGGTGGCGGAACCGTTGTGATCGAACGCTTTGACCGGGTGAATCACCGCGTTCGGCGCCGTTCCGACCATTCCGGCGCGCAAGTTGCGGGCGGCGATCGTTCCCGCGATATGCGTGCCGTGTCCGTTGTCGTCGTAGGGCGGCAAATGCGGATACAGCACGTTGTACCCGACGCCGATCGATTGCGCGAGATCGGGATGCGTGTAATCGACTCCGGTATCGATGACGGCAACTTGCACGCCCTCGCCGGCGGCATATCGCCAGGCTTGCGGCGCTTTCACCCGGTGAATGCCGTACGGGATGAAGGGCGAGCGCACCATAAACGGAGAATGCGGCAGCCGCTCGTCGGGCAGCGACAATCGCGTGCCCGGCGCCCGCCCGGCTCCCGCGGCCTTCTCTCGCGCGATCTTTTGAAACCGTCTTTTCGCGTTCCGCCTGTTCAACCTGTTGCTCCCCCCCCCCCGATTGATACCGTATTGCTGCTAAATCCGGCGAACGTTTTTCTCACCATTCGCTTCAGCGTTTGTATATGTGTATGTTTTCGAATGCGTTGTGCTTAGTCGCTTGCCCTGTTTGACGGTATAATAGGCCGGCGCAAGTGTCAAAACGGTTCCGCGGTCATATGTATAGGGTGAGAGTTTCTCGCAGACCGGGAGTCGGTGACGAACGGTTCCGGGAAACTCTTACGGATACAGTCTGAGGGCTGTCCCGAAATGTTCGACGGGCGTTTCGGGCAGCCTTTATCCGTATGGGCGGTATTTGAAGTATGGACGGATAAGCGGGCCGGGGAACGGTTCTCTTTGGGCAGTTGCTTTTTTGGATAAAATAAGGTTTACTTATTTTTGTACATATTTTTGTACGTACGATGATTGAACTTACACGCGGGTCATAGTCCTGAGAATAGATTGCGGCATTGGGATCATCACGCCGGATGACATCCAAAGACATTGAAGGGAGTTGCAGATATGAGCGAATATACATTGAAGATTTCTGACGAGCGGGCGAAAGAGATGCCGATGGTGGATCTCGCGTTCGAGATTCTGAAAGCGGCGAACACTCCGTTCTATTACCGGGATCTGATGCAGGAGATCGCCAAGATCAAAGGAATCTCCGAAGAGGAGATCCCTCAGGTGATCGCTCAGCTCTATACGGAGATCAATATTGACGGCAGATTTGCTTGTGTGGGGAACAATCTGTGGGGGTTAAAGCGCTGGTATCCGCTCGACAAGCAGGATGATATGGCCGGCAGCGGCACCCGTCCGCGCATCATCAACGACGACGACGATGACGATCTGTACGACGAAGAGCATGAAGAGGATTATTTGTCCGACGAAGATGAGGAATACATCGATCCGGTGGATGAAGAGGACGTTCTCTTCCCGGACGATGACGATCTTCCCGATGATCTCGACGCCGATCTGGACGATGATCTGGATGCGGAAGACGAAGATCTGCTGGATGATATGGATGATGTGGAAGATTTCGATGACATCGACGAGGACGAGAAATAAGATTGCGGCTTGCATGGAGCACCCGGCGGACGACGGTCCGCGCGCGACGGCGGTCATGCCCGATGATGTTCGGCATGCATGGTGCGGTCATGCGCCGCTGATCGCCCCGGCTATCGCCGCGGATCGCGGTCATTCCGTTATCGGTCCGGCCGACGGCCGCGATGGGCCGAAGCGATCGGCCGTGAAGCGCGGATTCCGTAGCGACTCGTCCTTGACATGTGCTCCTGTCGCAAGGTAAACTATTGCTTGGGCTAAAGATTTGACGTTAATTACATTGATTATATGAAAATATATAGCTAAAAAGTGCCCCCTACGGCGGGACACTTTTTTTGTTTTGCATTTGCAGATATGGGGTATGGTAATGTCTGATACTCCTTATCCTTCAACGTATCGTCGATGATGACTGGGAGGCATGGAAGTGACGAAGTATATCTTTGTGACAGGCGGAGTCGTATCAGGTTTGGGCAAAGGAATCACCGCCGCATCTTTGGGCAGATTGCTTAAGAACAGAGGTTTGAAGGTAACGATCCAAAAATTCGATCCATATATTAATGTCGACCCCGGGACGATGAGTCCGTATCAGCACGGGGAGGTATTCGTAACCGACGACGGAGCGGAGACCGACCTTGATCTGGGCCATTACGAACGTTTCATCGATATCAATCTGACGAAGAACAGCAATGTAACGACGGGCAAAATATATTCCTCCGTCATCTCCAAAGAACGGCGCGGCGAATACTTGGGCGGCACGGTGCAGGTCATCCCGCACATTACCAACGAGATCAAGGAACGTGTCTTTCGCGCCGGCAAGGAAGCGCAGTCCGACGTGGTGATCACGGAAATCGGCGGCACCGTCGGGGATATCGAAAGCTTGCCGTTCCTGGAAGCGATCCGTCAGATCCGCAGCGATATCGGCCGCGAGAATGTCATGTATATCCACGTGACGCTCATTCCGTACATCAAGGCTTCGGGCGAGATGAAGACGAAGCCGACCCAGCACAGCGTGAAAGAGCTGCGCAGCATCGGCATCCAGCCGCATGTGATCGTATGCCGTACGGAGCACAAGCTGAGCAACGAGCTGAAACGCAAGCTGGCGCTGTTCTGCGATATCGATCCGGAAGCGGTGATCGAATGCCGCGACGCCGATACGCTGTACGAAGTCCCGCTGATGTTGCGGGATCAGGGACTGGACGAGATCGTCGTGAAGCACCTTGGTTTGGGCGGTCTGAAAGAAGCGGATATGCGCGAGTGGGAAGATCTCGTCAGACGGGTGAAGCAGCCGAAAGAGAAAACGGAGATCGCGATCGTCGGCAAGTATGTCGACCTGCACGACGCGTACCTGAGCGTTGTCGAATCGCTGGGACACGCCGGCATCGCCAATTCCGCGGACGTTCAGATCAGATGGGTGAATGCCGAACATGTGACCGACGACAACGCGGCGGAGTTGCTGGGCGGCGTCCACGGGGTGCTCGTTCCGGGAGGTTTTGGAGACCGCGGCATCGAGGGCAAAATCTCGGCGATCAAGTATGCCCGCACGCAGCGCATTCCTTTCTTCGGCATCTGCCTCGGCATGCAGATGGCGGTCGTCGAATATGCGCGGTCCGTCGTTGGGCTGAAGGACGCCAACAGCTCGGAGATCAATCCGTCCACGCCATATCCGGTCATCGATCTGCTGCCTGAACAGAAGGACATCGAAGATCTCGGCGGGACGATGCGGCTTGGTCTGTATCCGTGCAAGATCGCGGAAGGTTCGCTCGGGATGCAGGCGTACCAGGACGAGCTTGTCTATGAACGTCACCGCCACCGTTACGAATTTAACAATGAGTATCGGGAGATATTAGAGAAGCACGGATTCCGGATCACCGGAACGTCGCCGGACGGACGGCTGGTGGAAATGATCGAGGTGCCGGATCATCCGTGGTTTCTCGCCGTGCAGTTCCATCCGGAGTTTACGTCGAGACCGAACCGCCCGCAGCCGTTGTTCCGTGAATTTGTGCGTGCCGCATATCAATATATGAAACGTCAGCAACAGGAGCAGGCGACTCAGCAGGCATAATCGTGCATAATATTTCAATTCTCGGAAGGAAATCAACTTCCAGCGACGAATGATAGTACTTGGTATTTTTGCTCGGAAGTTGAATCTGGAGGGAATAACATATGGCGAAACGTAAACTGCTGATCGTCGACGATCAGAATGGCATCCGCATCCTGTTGACGGAAGTGTTCAACAGCGAGGGGTATGAGACATTTCAGGCTTCGAACGGCAGACTGGCGCTGGACATCGTCAGGGATGAGAAGCCTGATCTTGTGCTGCTCGATATGAAAATACCTGGTATGGACGGTCTGGAAATCCTGAAACAGATCCGCAAGATCGACAAAGAGATCAAAGTTATCATGATGACAGCGTACGGAGAGTTGGATATGATTAAGGAAGCGATGGAACTGGGGGCGCTCTCCCATTTCACCAAGCCGTTCGACATCGATGAACTGCGTCATGCGGTGAACGGCTTGTTCGACGATAATCCGGTTGCCGGACATGCGGTAAGGTCATGATCGGCATCGTGCCTTCTCCCTCCATTGCTCCTTGATGAACTGTGACGGCATCGGTGTTTTTTTGGACAACTCTGTGTTATAATGTGTCAGTAATCTTAATAGGAGAACGGAGGACAAAAGATGCCATTAGTTTCAATGAATGAATTTTTGCCCAAGGCAAAAGAGAAAAAATTCGCTGTAGGCCAGTTCAACATGAATAACCTGGAGTTCGCTCAGGCGATTGCGGATGCCGCCGCCGAGTTGAACTCGCCGTTTATTTATGGAGTAAGCGAAGGCGCCCTGAAATACATGGGCATGGAATATACGGTGGCGATGGCGAAGGCTGCCGCTAAGAAGACCGGACTTCCGATCGCGCTGCACCTCGACCACGGCAGCAGCTTCGAAGTGGCGATGGCTTGTATCCGCGCGGGCTTCACTTCCGTTATGTTCGACGGTTCTCACTATCCGCTGGAAGAAAACATCCGCCTGACGAAGGAGATCGTCAAGGCCGCGCACGCGATGGGCGTTTCCGTCGAAGGCGAGCTTGGAACGATCGGCGGCGTCGAGGACGACCTGAGCGTGGATGAAGCCGATGCGATGCTGGCGAACCCGGAAGAAGCGATCCGCTTCTATGAGGAGACGGGCGTTGACGCGCTGGCGATCGCCGTCGGTACCGCTCACGGCATGTACAAAGGCGAGCCGAAAATTCGCTTCGATATCATCGAAGAGGTCGCAAGCAAGATTCCGGTGCCGATCGTGCTTCACGGCGGTTCCGGCGTGCCGGACGAATCGATCCGCAAGGCGATTGCAGCGGGTGTCGGCAAAATCAATGTGAATACGGAAAATCAGGTGGCATGCACCGAGAAAGTTCGCGAAGTGCTGGCCAAAGATCCGAAGATCATCGACCCGAGAAAATATTTGGCTCCGGCAAGAGCGGCGATGATCGAGGTAGTAAAATCGAAAATCAAACTGTTCGGCAGCGAAAATCAGGCGTAAGCCGGACAGGCTGTCGGAATAACGATGACATGGGAAACTCATCGATCAAGATGACTTTCCCATTTCCGTTATTTCCGGTTACATATGGGCGCGACTTCTAGCATACATATACTGGGGGAACGATCTGGACATGGAAAAACTAATCGTCGCGGGGGGGAAGCCGCTTCGCGGAACCGTGCAGATGACCGGCGCCAAGAACAGCGCGATCGCCGTGATCCCAGCCGCTTTGTTGGCGGATTCACCGGTTACTCTGGAAAACTTGCCTGATTTGAGTGACGTTGCGGTCTATGTGGAGATTCTTGAGGAACTCGGTGCGGCGGTCGTGCGTCAAGGCGATAAGATGACGATCGACCCGAGGAATGTGCGCTCCATTCCGATGCCGAACGGCAATGTGAAGAAGCTGCGCGCCTCGTACTATCTGATGGGCGCATTGCTCGGACGTTTCGGCGAGGCGGTCGTCGGAATGCCGGGAGGATGCAACTTCGAACCGCGGCCGATCGATCAGCACATCAAAGGATTCGAAGCGCTCGGCGCAGAGGTGCGCAATGAACACGGATGCATCCATCTGAAGGCGAAACAATTGCGCGGCGCGAAGATTTACCTGGATGTCGTCAGCGTCGGCGCGACGATCAACATCATGCTGGCCGCCGCCCGCGCGAAAGGTACGACGATCATCGAAAATGCCGCCAAAGAACCGGAGATCATCGATGTGGCCACGTTGTTAAGTTCGATGGGAGTCCGCATCAAGGGAGCCGGAACGGAAACGATTCGGATCGAAGGGACCGATTATTTAAACGGATGCCGGCACTCGATCATCCCCGACCGCATCCAGGCGGGAACGTATATGATCCTGGCCGCGGCGACGCGCGGAGACATCACGATCGACAATGTCATCCCGAAGCATCTTGAAGCGGTAACGGCAAAGCTTCAGGAGATGGGCGTTCATGTGTATGAGATGGATGAAAGCATCCGGGTGGTCGGACAACCCGTGTATGAAAGCATCGATGTGAAAGCGCTGGTATACCCCGGTTTTGCCACCGACCTGCAGGCCCCCATGACCAGCCTGATGACGCAGGCTAGAGGAACAAGCATTCTGACCGATCATGTCTTTAACAACCGGTTCAAACATGTGCCTGAACTGCAAAGGATGGGCGCGAAGATTCGCGTCGAAGGGCGGACGGCGATCATCGAAGGTTCTGCGTTGAACGCTGCCCGCGTGCGGGCGACGGATCTGCGGGCCGGCGCAAGTCTGGTCGTGGCGGCTCTCACCGTTCCCACCGGCCTGACGGAAATATCCGGTGTGGAATATATCGACCGGGGCTACGATCAACTCGTGGAAAATTTGCGGCGCCTCGGTGCCGACGTGTGGCGCGAATCCGAATACAATCTTTGATTTGCGTGTACAATAATATTATTAATAGAATAGACAATTTTATATCGTTTCACATCATTTATCACTTAACTAAACGGATTGGTGATGATAGTAGCATGGATATGCAGCTAGCTGAGTTGGAGCAGATGAAACTTACCGAGCTCTACAACTTGGCCAAAAAGTATCAGATCCCTTATTATGGTCAGCTCAAGAAAAAAGAATTGATCTTCGCCATTTTGCGTGCGCAGGCGGAAGAAAGCGGACTTATGTTTATGGAAGGCGTTTTGGACATATTGCCGGAAGGTTACGGATTTTTAAGACCGATCAACTATTTGCCCAGTCCCGAAGACATCTACATTTCCGCATCGCAGATTCGCAAGTTCGATCTGAGATCCGGCGACTGGGTATCCGGCAAATGCAGGGCGCCAAAGGAGAACGAACGATACTTCGGGTTGTTGCATGTTGATGCCGTGAATGGCGAGAAACCTGAAAAAGCTGCGGAACGTCTTCATTTTCCCGCACTCACTCCCCTTTATCCCCAGGAGAAAATCGTTCTGGAAACCACCCCTGACAAACTTGCGACGCGAATCATGGATCTTCTGGCCCCGGTCGGTCTCGGTCAGCGCGGTCTGATCGTAGCTCCGCCGAAGGCGGGGAAAACGCTGTTGCTGAAAGAAATCGCCAACAGCATTTCGCAAAACTATCCGGATATTGAGCTGTTCGTGCTGCTGATCGATGAACGGCCCGAGGAAGTGACCGATATGCAGCGGTCCGTGAAAGCCGAAGTCGTGGCGTCGACGTTTGATGAATTGCCGGAAAACCACATCAAAGTGGCCGAGTTGGTTTTACAGAGAGCGCTGAGACTTGTGGAGCATAAGAAAGACGTCGTCATCTTGCTGGACAGCATCACGCGTCTTGCCCGCGCGTACAATCTCGTGATTCCGCCTTCGGGAAGAACGTTGTCGGGCGGCATCGATCCGGCGGCGTTCCATCGTCCGAAGCGGTTTTTCGGTTCGGCGCGCAACGTTGAGGAAGGCGGCAGCCTGACGATCCTGGCGACGGCGCTCATCGATACCGGCTCGCGGATGGATGATGTCATTTATGAGGAGTTCAAGGGAACCGGCAATATGGAATTGCATCTCGACCGCAAATTGGCCGAACGCCGCATTTTCCCGGCGATCGATATCCGCCGTTCCGGCACGCGCAGGGAAGAAATGCTCTTGACGAAGGAAGAGTTGGAGAAAGTGTGGCTGATCCGGAAATCGATGAACGAATCAAGCGATTTCCTGGAGTTTATGCTGAAAAAGCTGGCGGAGACGAAGACGAACGCGGAGTTTTTGGAAAGCTTGGACGCCGCTTTGGCAAACCGAAAGAGAACCGCGGCGACGTGATCAGATAAAGGAGATTATGCTATGTATATGGTGTATGCCGATCGAAACGGCAACGTATACAACCACGACAGATGGCACGGTCTGGGCAGAAGCGGCGATATGATCAGCGAAATGTTCCCGGAGGAACTGATTCCGCTGCCTTCCGGCGCAACGCTCGTATCGCTGCCTTATACGAACCCGATCGGCCTGGATCCGGAAACCGGCGAGATGCATCGAATGACCGGGGAATATACGGCGGTGGGAGCGCTGCTGCCGCAAGGGTATACGCGCCTGTTCCTGCCCGGATATGTGAAGACGGACCCGAATAAGCCGCTCCCGATCTTCGGATATACGGCGGTCGTGTGGAAGGATGACGGTTTTTATGTCGCGGCGGACCGGACGGACGATCCGGAACCTTGGGACCCGCGCAACTGCGACGTGGATCAGCTTGAGAAGCAGGTCCGGCTGTTGAACGAGAAATATCCGGAAAATCGGTTGTTCAAGCATCTTTCGAAATGCGCGCTCGAGTATGAGTGCCTGACCGCTTCCAACACGTTTTTGCAACGTTGGGAGGGTGGAGTGCCGGTATCATATTCGTGCAATGCGGGTTGCTTCGGCTGCCTGTCCTTCCAGCCGGACGACAGAGGGTTTGTTGCGCCGCAAACGCGCATGAACTTCAAGCCGACGGTGGACGAAGTGGTCGAAGTGATGCTGGAGCATCTTGTGACGCCGGACAGCATCATCAGCTTCGGACAAGGCTGCGAGGGAGAACCTTCGACCCAGTTTCCGACGATCATCGAAGCGATCAAGCGCGTGCGCGAGAAGACCGATATGGGATATATCAATATCAATACGAACGCCGGTTTGACCGATCAGATCCGCATGATCGTCGACGCCGGACTCGACTTGATGCGCGTCAGCACGATCAGCGCGCTGGAGGATCATTATAACGCGTATTACATGCCGCGCGGGTACACGTTAAAAAATGTGGAAAAATCCCTGATCTACGCCGCGTCGAAGGGCGTTTACACTTCGATCAACTATCTCGTCTTTCCAGGTGTGACGGATCGGGAAGAAGAACTGGAAGCGATGATCGAGTTTGCGAAGCGGACGGATCTGAAGCTGATCCAACTGCGCAACTTGAACATCGATCCGGAAAGTTATCTCAACCTCATCCCGCCCGCGCGCGGGGAGACGATCGGCATGAAGCAGGCGATCGAAGTGTTGCGGCAGGAACTTCCCGGCGTCGAGATCGGATCGTATACACATGTTCCTCCCGCGGGACGAAAACGCGTTTTGCGGTGATGGATTGAAAGAAGTTTGTTGCATGGGTGTTTCATGCGTGATATAATACTCTCATGTGTCAATTTTACTCTGGACGCAAGGCGTTCAGGGCGGAAAGAGGTGAACGATCGATGAAACAAGACATTCATCCTAACTATCATGTGACGACTGTCACCTGCGTATGTGGGAATACATTCGAGACCGGATCGGTAAAACCGAATCTTCGTGTGGAGATCTGCTCTTCGTGCCACCCGTTCTTTACCGGCAAGCAGAAGCTTGTGGATTCCGGCGGTCGCGTGGATCGGTTCAAGAAAAAATACGGATTATGATCTTCCAATCATTTTACATGTTCGGATGTATACGGACACCTTCTTTGGTCAACCTATGATCAGAGGAGGTGTCTTTGTTATATGCTGACGTTTACGTCAAGAGGTTGGGAGCGATGCAAAGGGCTGATTGTGCTCGGTCTGTTGTTGACGCTGCTTGCAGCGTGCGGCGTTCAGGAAGATCAGGCTGTGCCGGGACAATATCCGGAAGACGGCTATCTCGGAATGACGCAGACGAATCCGAATTTGCCGACGAATCCTACCGCGCGGAATTACGCTGCAGATAATGACGCTGTTCGCAGAACGTTGGAAAATATTAAGGGCGTTCAGCTCGCGCAGATCATTTCGAACGGATCGAACGTGTGGGTGTATTTGACGGTGAATGACGGGCTGTCGGATGCGGAGCGGGAGAACATCCGGCAACAGGCGGTAAAGGCGTTGAGTTTCAATAATCCGAGGTTCAACTACCGGGTGATCGTCCGATAAGGAACGGTTGGATCATCGGGAGCAAAGGATGACGCAGTTGTTCCGGTAAGAGAAGATCCGCAAGCGGGTGTTGTTGGAAATATTTTACTCCATTCGAGGCGGTATTGCCGCCCAAGACCTATGCCGCCGACGAATCGCAGATCGATTGGAAGCGGAACAACTGGGCTGGTTCCCAAAATGATCAGGTTGATATTCGGGCGGTTTTCCGATATACTAAGTTTTGCCGTGCTAGACGGGGAGGTAGCGGTGCCCTGTAACCCGCAATCCGCTGCAGCGGGGTTGAATTCCTGTCAGCGGTCATAAGGTGTGAGGACTGGTTCCCGTTCATCGGTGTTGACGGCCGGGTCCTTCGCAATGAATGCTTATGAACCCGGTCAGGTCCGGAAGGAAGCAGCCGTAAGTAAGTCGTTTCATGTGCCGAAGGGGTGCCTGACCCGAGCCGGAAACGGGAAAAAAGCTCGGATCTTATGATCAATGGCAGGTGCACGGTTCCCAATACCATAATTTGTTTATAAGCTCACTGTTAAAGAAACAGTGGGCTTTTGAACTTATTAGAGCAGGAGACACATTTCGACGCAATCCCACATTTTCAAGTCGGATTTCTTATAAATTGTCATCGGTTGTTGGGTCGTTTGGATTATTTTTCGAGTGCTATGCAGGAGTTGCAGTAAAAGTGTGGAATGAATAATGCGGAAAAAAGTTCCAGTAATGTTTATTGAACTGCTTTAGTTTGTGGGGTGAAGGGTTTTGTTGTCATCTACCGATTTGAGGCTCCCGTTTCATGTACAATCCTTGAATCATTTTCTCGGACAAGACCCCGGCAGTTCTATCATCATAATCGACCGTGAAAATAAGATCTCAAGGGTGAGTACATCATTTTTGCAGGTGACCGATTATTCGGCGGTGGAACTGCAAGGAGTGCCATATCACGATGTGGTGAGAGGGTACGGTTCGCCGCATGAGCTGTTCATGGCCTGCGCGTCGAACGTGGAAGAAACCCCAAAGCTCCCAATGATCGAAGTGAAATTTAAAGACGGCAAATGGGTCAAGTCGGAAGTCTTGGCTGCGCAAATTGTCACAGGAAACGACACGCTTCAGCATATATTGTTTTTTCCGAATTTTTCCCGTAAAAAGCATGTTTCCATCCTGCAACGGTTTTCCGATTCATTTATGCGAAACGTCAATCTGGGCGTCATGCTCATGGATACGCACGGCCGATTGGTGGAAATCAGTGATATGGCTTGCACGATTTTGGGTCACTCCCGCTCCTGTATCATCAATAAGAAGGTGGATGAGCTGTTCGCCCATTTGCCGGAGGAGCATCGGTTGGTGACGCATTCATTGCTGAACGGTGCAATCGTCCGCAATCATGCCGTCCGCTGGTATAACGACAAGCATCAATATGATCTGCTCGTTGACTCCAATGTGCTGAGGGACGAGTCAGGTAAAATCGTCGGCGCGTACGTGATCATGAAAGATGTGTCCAATCTGCGCTCGCTGGAGGCGCAGCTTCATCGCAGCGACCGTTTGGCGATGATCGGGCAGATCGCCGCCGGCACCGCGCATGAGATACGGAATCCGCTCACATCGCTGCGCGGTTTTATCCAACTCCTGGAATCCTCGCTTGAAGGCAAGGATATGGAGAAGGAAGTCGGATATCTGAAGATCATGAAAAATGAGATCGATCGGATCAGCGAGCTGGTGAACGAGTTTTTGCTGCTCGGCAAGCCGAAGGACGTGCATTACCGTCCGACATCGATCGCGCAGACGATCCGCAATATTTTGCCGATCATCGAAAGCGAGGCCAATCTGCACGGCATCACCGTATCGTATGTGCCGAGTCCGGATCAGCCGCTCGTGATCGCGGACAGCGAACTGTTGAAACAGGTATTTCTTAACATATGCAAAAATGCGATCGAAGCGATGGAGAACAGCGGCTCGCTTCAGATCGTCGAACGCATCGATGAGCATCAATACATACATATTGAATTTCACGATACCGGGCCGGGAATCCCGCATTTCCTGCTGGACAAAATCTTCGATCCTTTCTTTACGACCAAGGAAAACGGCACAGGGCTCGGTCTGTCCGTATGCCAAAGGATCATTCACGATATGGGCGGACAAATCCGCGTGCAAAGCGAAGAAGGAAAGGGAACGACGTTCACGGTTTCGATCCCGTTTCATGAGTAGACGGAAAGAGTACGGCGTACGGAAAGTGCCAAATTCGGGTGACGGGCATGCGGTGCGGCGAAACCAGTGACTCGGGCGACACGCCCGGGTTGCGTTTACCCCCCTCTTCCGATGTAGTATAATGGAGGAAGTTACGCGTTTCGAAGGGGTGAGGGACTTGAATAGAATCGCTTTATATCGCGCATGGCGTCCCCAGACGTTCCGTGATGTGGTCGGCCAACATCATATCACGCAGACGCTCATGAATTCGTTGCGCGAAGCGAAGGTGTCGCACGCATATCTGTTCAGTGGTCCCCGCGGAACGGGTAAGACGAGCATGGCGAAGATCCTGGCGAAGGCGGTTAATTGCGAGAGAGGTCTCGCCGATGCGCCGTGTAACGAATGTTCGTCATGCCGCCGGATTCAATCCGGCTCTGTCATCGATGTTGTGGAGATCGACGCGGCGTCGAACCGCGGAGTGGAAGAGATTCGGGACATCCGGGAGAAAGTGAGGTACGCTCCCACCGAGGTTCGGCGCAAAGTGTACATTATCGACGAAGTGCACATGTTAACACCGGAAGCGTTCAACGCATTGCTGAAAACGCTGGAGGAACCGCCGGAGCATGCGATGTTCATCCTTGCGACGACCGAACCGCATAAGCTTCCCGCTACGATCGTATCCCGCTGTCAACGCTTCGATTTTCGCAGGATACCTCTTGCGGAGCAGGTCGATCGCCTGCGGGAAATCTGCAGGAAGGAAGGGATCGAAGCGGAGGATGAGGCGCTCCGCTATTTGGCGCGGTTGTCCGACGGAGGCATGCGCGATGCGCTCAGCTTGCTGGATCAGGCCGCGACTTTCGCGGGCGATCGCATCTCGTACGAGTCCGTCGTCGCGATTACGGGCGGCATTTCGCAGGAGCATTTCCGCAGGCTGGCGACCGCCGTGTCGGAACGGAATATCGGAGCGGCGCTGACGGTGGTCGATCAGCTCATCCAGGACGGAAAAAGCGCGGATAAATGTCTGGAGCAGCTCCTTTTGTATTTCCGCGACCTGCTCATGTCGCTCATGGCGCCGAACAGTTTGGGTGAACGGGTTCAGGACGTTACCGAATATCGCGTATTGGCCGAACAGTTCGGACAGAAGCGGCTTTTTTCCATGATTGAGACGTTGAATCGGTATCAGTCGGAGCTTCGGTACAGCGTGCAACCACAGATGATGTTCGAAGTTGCCGTTCTGAAGCTGTGCACAGGCGATGCGAACGACGCGCAGGAAGCGCCGGCTCAGTGGAAGCAGCAACTCGATGAGTTGCGAACGACGGTTCATCAGTTGCAGCAGCAGATTGTTGAGATGAAGCGCCGGCTTGAGTCGTCGGGTCCTGTTTCGGCGGAAGTTCCTTCCGGAGATATGAGGGGTTCCTCCGCCGTCAGCCGATCGACCCCAAAAACCGGCGGCGCTTCGTCTTCCGGGGGCGTCCAATCGAAAGTAGCCCTGGAGCCGTTCAAACAACAGGCGGACCGTGCGCTGCTGGATCAGATCAAGGCCAGGTGGGCAACGATCCTGCAGCAGGTGAAAGAACGAAAGATCACGGTTCACGCCTGGCTGATAGACGGCGAACCGGTCGCCGCAACGGAGCGTGCGTTGCTCCTCGCGTTCAAAAGCGCGATGCACAGGGAGACGACGGCGAAGCCGGCCAATCGGCAACTGATCGAGGAGACGATCGCGCAGGTGCTCGGGCGCCCGATGTCGATCGTAACGGTGATGCGCAAAGAATGGAACGAGGCGCAGTCGGCGGGCGAACAGGAGACGGCGAAGCCGGAACCGTTGCAGCTCGTACCGGAAGATCGGGATAAAGATGAACAGGACTGGATCAAGCAGGCGATCGAACTGTTCGGGGAAGATCTTGTGACGATTCGTGACGATTGAGATCGGCGATGGTGTGGCAAGATCGGCTTCCCGCCATGGCAGCGATCGATCTTTTTTGATATAGATGTAAGGTATAAAGACTGAGATGACGAAAGGATGAAAGACGATGATGCGTAATAACATGCAACAGATGATGAAACAAGTAAAAAAGATGCAAGAGCAGATGATGAAGGCGCAGGAAGAACTGGCGGAAAAGACGGTTGAAGGCACTGCCGGCGGAGGCGTCGTGACGGTCGTCATGAACGGACACAAGAAAGTGCTGAGCATCGCGATCAAACCGGAAGTCGTCGACCCCGATGACGTCGAAATGCTGCAAGACCTCGTGCTGGCCGCGTTCAACGATGCGATGGCCAAGGCGGACGAGTTGATCAGCCAGGACTTGGGCAGATTTACAGGCGGTCTCAACATGCCGGGACTGTTCTGACGAATCGGCCGGTCTGATCTTGTGCGATTTTGCAAGACCGGATTGGGGAAGTGTGTGAAGGCCTGACTTCACGAGGTTGATATGGATTCTCATCACAGCAAAGGAGCAGGGGCGTGTGTATTATCCAGAACCGATCGCCAAATTAATTGATGCGTTCTCACGCTTGCCTGGAATCGGACCGAAGACGGCGAGCCGGCTCGCTTTCTATGTGTTGCGCATGCCGGAACAGGATGTGATCGATTTTGCCAAAGCGCTTGTCAATGTGAAGCGCAATTTGCTGTATTGCTCGGTCTGTTGCAATATTACCGATACCGATCCTTGCCGCATATGTCAGGATAAAAGCAGAGACCGGTCCTCGATCTGCGTGGTGCAGGAGCCCAAGGATGTCATCGCGATGGAGCGAACCAGGGAATATCAAGGATTGTATCATGTTCTGCATGGCGCGATTTCTCCGGTGGAAGGGATCGGGCCGGATGACATCAGGATCAATGAACTGTTGAACAGATTGACGGATGAAACGGTTCAGGAACTGATCATGGCGACTAATCCGAACATCGAGGGAGAAGCGACGGCGATGTATTTGTCGCGCTTGGTGAAGCCTTTCGGCATCAAAGTCACGCGCATCGCGCACGGGCTGCCGGTCGGCGGCGATCTCGAATATGCGGATGAGGTGACGCTGTCCAAGGCGTTGGAAGGCCGCCGCGAACTGTGAGCGCGTGAGCCGTGATGGCGGTTCCGTGAATAGGAGGTCGTCGGTTGACCGCCGGCGATCTCGCGGCTGTCGTGTCTGCAGGTATTGTATGAACGTATCAACCGGGTTAAACAAACCATGTTCAAAGGTATGAAAAGTACCGGAGAACATGGTTTTTTTCATGGGAACCAAAACGTCCGGCCGAGAAGCCGAGAAGAGACGAACACCTGACGGCGGAGCCTCATTACCGGAACGGGCTTTCCGAAGTTTCCGGTTCTAATGTATTCCTTCATTCCATAAGCATGTATTGATCGTTGCCGGTTGAAAGGAGGACAAGTATCCGCATGAAAAAATCGATGGAAATGTTGCTGAAATGGTTGAGCAATCTGAAAAAAACAGGAATGTCAGACAAGCTCGGAATGCCAAGAAAGCCGGTTCGTTTTCTTCGTCGCGAACCATCCCTCGTTGATGACAGGATACACGCGTTTCAGGAGAAGAGCAAAAAAGAGAAACGGTCGGAAGCTGTCTTTCATCTATCAGGCGTTGCAGCGGCGGGGAAGAACTCCGGTCCGCGCGTGACTGAAGAGGAATACACGCAGGCTGTTGAAGATTGCCGCAGGGCGATGATGGAGTGGAAGACGGCACTGCATAAACTTGACTGGGTGACCGAGCCGGATCAGATCGATTATGCGATTTATTCGGTCATCGCGGCGGAGAAACATTACACCACACTTTTGAAGGAGACCAAACGGTTGTACGGCAGATTGACAGAGAATGAGGCAAAAGTCGGCATGATGTGACGAATCGGCAAGGGGAGTGATCGAATGGAAGCGATCCTTTGGGCGGTGCTGTTGGTTGCTGGCGGTTGTCTGATCTATATCTTGCTGCGGCCATATCTCAACTTCGGCACCTTGCTCCGGTTTATCGTCAATCTAGCCGCAGCGGCGGTTGTTGTGTACGTCATACGGATCACGGGGATTATGCCGGGAGTCGATATTGCGCCCAACATCCCCAATGTGCTCATTGCCGGTCTTCTTGGGCTGCCGGGTCTGGCGATGCTGTATGCCGTACATCTTTTCGTTTTTGCCTGATTCGAAAGCGGACAGACAAGGTCCGCTAAGTGTGCTTTATCGTGTGGCGTTTCATCAAACACCTTTTCATTAAATATTATAATCAGCCGGATGCAAAGTGAAAATAAACCACTTGCAAACTCCTGATGACATGTGATATATTAAAAAAGTCGCCTTGAGGCACCGGTGATGATCGCGGACGCCGATGACAGCGACGGTTGTTCCTTGAAAACTGCAGAACGATCCAATGCGATGTCCGGATTGCCGCAAGACCGGTTTATGCCGGGATCTTGCGGACGTCAATTTCCGACCGATGATCATGGCGGTTTCGTCGTGAGAGGTCAACATCGACATGTTTATTCGAGCTTAGTCAAAAGCTCTGTAATATTCGG
>Ga0207865_100044_pt1 | contig 153687 bp, 191 predicted proteins | sample HigsolmetaAR204D_FD_184836 | JGI IMG/M metagenome (GOLD analysis project Ga0207865, IMG submission 184836) | Ionic liquid and high solid enriched microbial communities from the Joint BioEnergy Institute, USA - AR20-4-D (SPAdes) (version 2) ... | reverse complement strand
AGTTACACCTAATCCACAGTAATTGTGTTGGTCTGGCGTTACAGCTGTTCCATCATCAAACTTAAACCATCCAGTTTCAATGATTGACTGACAGAACGCAATATCTCCACGAATGCCATATCTCTCTCCTACTTCAATAAATGCCTTTGCGATTTCGTCAATGTCTTGTGCGTTAGGATTTTTAGATTTGACGAATGCAGACATTTTCTCGGCACTAACAACTGATTTACCTATAATGTTGTTATGTCCTTTATGTTCATCTACTTTGGGTTCTTCTTTAGATTCATCTTTTGGCTGTTCTGATTCTTGTTCTTTAGGTTCTTCTTTTTTAGGCTCTTCTTGCTCTGGGGCAGTACCTTTGATTACTAGTTTTTGCCCCACAAAAATTGTGTTATCTTTTAGCCCATTTTTCTTTTTAATATCATCAACTGTTATACTATACTTTTGTGAGATAGACCATAATGTATCTCCTTTAACTACTGTGTGAATTACAGTTTCTTCTTTTGGTTGTGTTTTTTGTGGTGTATATACAACCTTACCATTATCATCGAATACTTTATATCCTTCGTCTGCTCTTGAATCTGCTAACTCTTTTGCATTGTTTAAATCTTTAAATGCACCGATTTGAGTTTTTGGTTCTTCCCAACTTAGACGAACTCTGTAGTATTGATTTACTTTTAATACATTTGGCTCGTATACGACTTTACCATTTTCATCGAAAACTTTATATCCCTCTTTTGCGTGTAAGTCTGCTAACTCTTTAGCTCCTTCTAAATTCTTGTATGCACCAATTTGTGATTTAGCGTCATTCCATGTTTTACGAACACGATATAGGTTCGTTGGTGTTGGAGTAGGTTGACTAGCTGTAGGATATACTTGATTTCCATTTGAATCATAAACTTTATATCCTGCATTAGCTTTTGCTGTTTCGATAGCGTTATTTAAGTCGCCATATGCACCAATTTGGCTTCCTATGTCTGACCAAGATTTTCTTACACGATAAAGATTATTTGGAGTAGGTTGTGGAGTAGGAGAACCGTTTCCAACACCACTTTCAACAATATCCTGTTCTAAAACCCAAGACATAATGCCATCTAAAAGATATGCTTTAGTAGAATAACTTGCAACCCAATCTTTAACTTGGATAACTTTATATTTGCTACCTTTTACATGGTCTGCAATACTTTGACCTGTAGCATAGTTAGTTGCACTTGTTTTAACAGTTACAATAGAACCTACAGTAATTCCATTTGATGGAGATGACGGAGTAGGGCTAGAACCTTTCATTTTTGCATTCACACGATTTTTAAAATCAATGAACAATTGACCATTACTTACCCAAGGGGCAGGACAATTTTTATGTGTAATATCATAGTGACGAACAATATCTGTTAATGGATTCAAGCCATACATTCTACATAATTCAACAAAAACATCTTCTGTTCTTGCAATTGTGTTAGGATGAAATGACCCATCTTTTTCAACACACATTTCAACACTTACTGATAACAAGTTTGCATTTGGCTTTAATTCTGGAACACCACGATATGAACCATCATTCGCATGGTAAGCTACCTCATTTAATGGAATAATACAGATAGCTTCATTTTTATCGACAAAAATGTGTGCAGAAGCATATCTACCACTTAAATTCTTAAAGTAATTGTAGTGATTTAATGCTGTAGCACCGTAGTTTGCTGTCCAATGGATAACAGCTTTTCTTACTGCTGTTATCTTTTGACCACTTCTTGAATATGGATTAATTGGAATAAACTTATCATACCAAGCTGACATATTCATTTTCCTCCTTTATTTTTTTCTGCTAGACAACTTTCATTACTTTTATCCGTCTAAAACTAGCGTAAATAATCACCTCTCTATTTACTAATATAGGAAAAGGTGGAATTTTATTTTCCACCTTTTAAATTAAAAGTCATCGTTTAGTTGAGGAGTGGCAATAATCATATCTTTTTCTTCTTTTGTAATACGTCCTTTCTTTACCTGTATATCTAAGTAATCCTCGTCAATCTTTTTCATAATCCACATGTTTAATAAGAATGGGTACACACCACTCATCGTCATTTTCCTCCTTTAGTTTTATTAGTCCATCATTAAATATATTAAGGCTTGCTCTAATGCTTCAATTCTACTTTGTTCAGTTGGCTCAGTTGGCTGATTTGCTTCCATTTGTTCCATCTCTAATATTTCTTCTTCTGTCATTTTTTGAAGTACACCATCTACTACTTTATAGTGAAATAAATTCTCTAAAATATCGTCTGGGTATTCAGTAAACAGTATATCCTCTTCATCCTGTGGCTCACTACAAGCTCTTATACATCTATTATTTTCGTCTACTTTTATAAATAAAACCATCTCATTACCTCCATATACCAATGCCATATACTTTAATATAGAATGTGCCTGACCCCGAGGATGGTCTAAATAATGTAATATCTCCAACAACAGTGTTCGATGATGGATTAACACCTCTTTTCCCTGTTAGAACAGAAACACCTGTTGGCGACTCTGTTGAATACCATATTTGAGGTTGGTTAGCAAATGGTACTGCCCAAGTACCACATTCAATGTCTACCGCATAACCTGTCCCCCATTGGAAGAATGAACCAGTCCAAACAATTTCTTTCTTTTGTATCATAATTTCTCCAAATTGCCACACCATTGTATTTGGTGCGGTATAATATTTGGATGTTATTTGTAGCCATTGATTATCCATTTCAGAGCTTCTACCTGCTCGTCTATAAACAGCTCCATAAGGTTGCTTGAAAAATAAAGCATTGAAATCGCTACCATACTTATTAAGAATAAGAAATCCATAATCTTCTGGTTGACTTGTTAGTGTGTTGGGTGTGACAAAATAATTACCAGCCTTTAAATTTTGCCAATAAGCTAGGGTATTATCATCCCCAGCAGGAAGAAGATTAGCTGTTTGTAAATTTAGTCCATTTACATAAGCGTCCCCTGCAACATCTAATGTCCCTTGTTCCCAAATCTTTCCTATACCTACTCCATTTTTCCCCCAAGACATTGTAACCTGTCCTGTTGATATTGTACCGATTGAAATAACTGTATTAAATTTATCCGAAACTTCTATTCTTAAATCATAAGATTGTGTAGCATCAAATGTACCAATCGTATTGCTACCTGTTAAGGTTGTCACCCCTGTTGCTAATGTTGTTGCAGAAACCTTTGTAGTCCAAGTAGAACTAGATTTAGGTTTGGCTTTAATAGTGTAAGTTAGTGTATTCTTCTCTGCAGTTCCAACTTTTAAGCTAGATACACTTGCTGTTCTAGTTACTTTCGCATAAGTTCCTAATTGATTTAAAGTTCCGTTGCTGTTAGCTCTATCTGCCTTAAATTCTGTAATTCTAGGAGGTGAATAAGCTAAAACATTTATTCCTGTGATTGTCTTAGTTGTTTTTCTACCTCTACTATCTACAACTTCTGCAACAATATCATGATTACCACTATTGTTTACATCAAACGTTGCAGAGCTAGAGTTTGAAGAAGCATTTTCCCATCTGATTGTGTAAGACCTGATTGAGCTACCATAAACACCAGAAGCACCATTTATCGTTATTTTAATCTTACTTAAACCTTGCACATACGAACCAATTAAGCTAGAGACACTAGGTACAGTTTCAGAATGGCTAACACCTGACAATGATGGCTTTATATTATCAGGAACGCTTGCGTCAAACCGTACTGCATTAGACCCAACGTAGTTACCACCATTGTATGTTTCTACTACGATGCTCCCCCAACCTGCTGTAGCATCGGGGATGGCATTAGCTAATGACATAGGTACTGTCCAGTTTACTTGGTCTGTCACTCCTGTAGCTATTGTACCGCTCTGATTACCAAAAACATATTTAACTGTGTGAGTAAAAGCTGTTGATTTACGATTCATGTAAATTGTGATAGTCGTTCCCATAGGTACGTTTGCCTTACTCAAACTTGGTTGTGAAGCACGAGGGATTGTAGTCAACCCCATCCGCCAACCATTCCACCCCGAACTAAATGGAGAATTATGTGAAATCATAGCAGATATATCTACATAACCAGTTCCGTCTGCATTATGACCTATATTTAAGTTTCTTTCAAAAACCACAATTGGAGTGGTTGTAATTTTTTGACTCGTGGTGATACTTGCACTATAAGAACCTCCATTAATGGTAACGGAAACTGTACCATTCCCCCATGTCGTATAATTATTTGTTCTATATACCCATACACGAACAGTAACATTGGAGAAGTTACCTGCTACATCTTGCCAGTTTTGAATAGCCTCTATATAGTACTTTATATATTGGTTTGAAGTACCAAAATCGCCACTTCTTGCCATTCACTTACACCTACCTATCTAATAATCTAAACAGAAACCCAATCAGGGAAACAATCTTTATCTTCTGCATTATCTTCAATAAACTGTATTACCTTTACATATAACTGTCCATCTACTTTTTTTACTTATAAGATTGGGCTTATTACTAAATCATCTTCTAATACACTCTTTGGATAACATAAAGGAGGTTTGTTATCTTCTATGTTACTAAAGTCAAAAACATCTGTATTACCATTATATGTAACCTCTACTCTTTCATCCTCAAGTTTATAATCAATAACTTTTTTATCTATAGACACACAAGGGGAGAAGTATATCTTCAATGTTTTAACTGTTTTGTATTGCTTCTATCCAATAAACTATATATTTATTGCTTGTTCCAAAATCAGTACTCGTTGCCAAATCATCCACCTATCCATTTCACTAACGTAATATTGTCGTTGTATTTCTCTATTTTGTGATTTCCTAAGATAATACTATTTAAAACTTCTAAGCTGTCAATATACATTTTTTGTCCGTTAATATAAGCTATAACCTTACCACTATCTCTGAAATCCATTTGGTCATTAGATATTACTATATTAAGGGGACTATTAGATTTACCTATTTCAATTCCTTCTGATGAGAAATTGAAATTCGATTTAATAGTTTCTAAATCTGTACTGTGTTCACTAACAGTTCCGCTAACTTCTTCAAACGATATATTTAAACTTGTAACCGTTTGGTTAACTTCGGATTTTAAAGCTTCTATTTCTGATAAGTTTTCTGCAACTGTTGTGTTAACTTCTGAAACAGTAAGATTTATAGAGTCAACTTGTCTCTGTATTTCTGATGTCTGTTCGGAAACTACATTTATTTGTTCCCTTAAATCTTCTTCAACAACATCTATACTATCCTGCACGTCTTCTGGGGCTGGTGTCCAATCGGTGGCTATGTTACCTATTTCAATTTGCGGTTGCCAATAAGTAAAATCAAATGATTCGCCTGCTTTAGTTGTACTAAATACAAATTGTAAATACTGTTTGCCATCTCCTACACCGTGAATAATTACTCTTTTTGCCACACCTGATGGAACTTGCTCAAACTTTCCAATGTTATCAGACACATTAAGTACATTATTGCTATTATTTTTGATATAAATAGAATGAACATATTTTTGTCCGCTTTTAGTAGTATTAGTATCTTTTCTATTAGCGCCAAAAATCGCAAATGCAATACTGCTACCGCCAACTCCATACGCTCTTTTTGCCGAACTTGTATTCCATTCTTCAACAACTACATCATCTTCATGATTTATTATTGTCCCAGTACCAGAAGGAACAACACGTCTGGTAGTGGAATTTATAATAAGATTCCTTCCACCCACTTGAACATTGTCGTACAGTGGACTCCACGAGTAATCAGCAGGATTGGTTGACTTAGTAGGTGTTGTTTTGTTGTATGCAAGCCCTAAGTACCTTTTCCCATTCGGGCTGTCACTCATACCAGTACCCTTGTCGTCATCTGCATACTTAACCCATGTGTATGTCGTTACCCCATCTGCACCTTTTGTACCAGTCACACAGATGGCAGATGTATATGACGTAGTACCGTCGCTAAAGGTTGTTTTTGCTCTCGTCCACAGATACTTTCCTGCTTGGTATGCAGGATAGTTTGTACTCCAAGAGCCACCTGTTTGCGATGTTGGGCTCGTAGAATAATAGTATTCTTCCACGATTGATGTGATAGAGCGTCCCGCATCACCCTTGTCACCCTTATCTCCTTTTGCACCATCGGAAACAATAGGTATAATTTGCTCATCAAGAAGAACACTCGTTCCTCCTGCCAGATACATTTGTACTCTAACAGCTTTAATTCCAGACGAAGGTGTATACTCTATTGTTGACTCATTTGAGCCAGATGTATATTTTGTTGTAAATGTAGTACCGTCTGTGCTTTCTGATATTATGAATCTACCTGCATAATTCACAGGCGAAGCTGTTCCAGTTTTAGATTTTCCTATTACTGTTATTTTGCTAGGAGTATAAACGCCAGTAGCACTTTTCTGTATAGCAGGAACACTATTAATTAGCCAATAAGCTGTTGCATTTTGACCTGCATTACCAATATTACCTTGTCTACTCTTTGTAACAGTAAACCTTTTTGTAATGCTTGCATAACCGTTTCTACTTGCTGTTAAATCAACATATCCTGTTTCCGCACTCATACCTGTTACAGTATATGTTTTTCCAGATAATCCACCAGATAAACCAGATGGTGTTCCTGCTGTTACAGTCCAATTTGCAGAATCATCTAATACACCGTTAAATATATACATTGTAGTTACAGCAGTCTCAAAAGATATTACATTACCATTTGTGTCGGCAGGAACGGTTGCACTCTCATTACTCAATACAGCAACAATAGCATTTTGACCTATCGCACCTCGTCTACTCTTAGATAGAGATAAAACTTTGTCAATAGTAACTCCGCCATACGATGCTCTCAATGTAGCTGTAGCTGTGTCAGAACTCATAGCTGTAACACTATATTTTCCTTCTGTTGTTATCGATACAGTACAATTAACTGTATTTACAACAGAATAAGATACAGAAGTTCCAGTACGTCTAACAGTTCCTTGATATACTTCAAAACTTCCTGTTGCACTAGAGAAACTACTTACATTTCCATTTACATCAGCAGATAGTGTAATACTTTCGTTAGTTAAAAATCCTACGATAGCATCCTTACCTGCACTGCCTGTCGCACCTCTTTCTCCATCCTTAACTTTAACTATTGTGATAGTATCAGAGAAAGTTAGTAATGTAGCTGTTATCACAACTCTTTCTATGTTTGAAGTCCATTGAGAAGCTGTTAAAATCCTTTTGTTACCTGTTCCTCCAAGAGTTATAGGTGATAATGCACTACCAGAGCTGTTGTAAGGTATAGCTGTAAAAGTTGGTGTTCCAGATATATTTTGTACATTTGCTATAATTTCAATAACTTGATTTGAAGGCGAAGCAACATTTGAAGCATCGAATGTCATAACATGCGATGATGCCGATATGGTCAACAATCTTGCAGTCTTCTGTTCTATTTCTTGTAAATCTTCTTGATATTTTTTACTAGATGTTACAGTTTCTACAATTCTATCTGGTAATATCTTTTGCTCAACTTTGAAAACTCTACCTTGCATGTCTAACGGATTATCTGTCCAATCAGTCATCTTATTACCTATTTCAACTTTAATTCCAGTAGTCCAAAACTCTCCTGTTGCACCTTCCAAACCATGTTTTAAAGATATTTTAGTAATTCTTACAGCATTTGAAGGTAGCGATATTCTAAATGTCTTTGCATGTTTCTTCCAGTTCATATCAGTTCCAGCTACAGCTAGCACACTATAATAGCTGTATACTTTAGTTCCACTAGAAGTTTCTCCTTCAACTACTAGTTCACCAAATTTACCAATCTTTTCAGAACTAGAACCTTGCACAATGTTTTGATACTTTAACCAAAATTGAACAGTTAAATCTTTTCCGATTAATGTATTGGCTACATTTCCTTCGAACATATCACCATAAAATATACCGCCATTCGCATTTGTTGTATTCTTTACATGTAAAGCAAATTGGAAAGGAGGTGCTTCAGAAGATATATCTACAGTTTCTAATGTTTGACCTGTATATGCACTTGCCCACATTGACATTTCTAATGGTATTGAGAAATCACCATTGCTAGCAAAGTTTCTTCCACCTATTTCGATTTCGTCAACATTTTGCTTTAATTTTTCTGCTGTGGCAGTAGCTAAAGCATCAACAGCTAAGTAATATTGTAGCCATACATCTCTAAAAGTAGATTTAGTAACAGGTATTACAACATCTGCATTAGCGTTTCTAGTATCCCATGCGTCAATAGGTGTTAAGCTTTCAAGATATAATTTTAAATTATTATATCTTGTCTCAACGTTTACATATGTAGCATTACTTGTAGAAATACCTGCGTTTCTAGCAGACTTACGAACAGACCAAAATCCACCTTTACCACTATTATCTAGTGTTGTTGTGGTAGGTAGTGAAGTTGCTGTATCTTCGATTACATATCCAATTATTTCTGTTAATTTATCTTTAACAACTTGTCGTTCTTGAAAGTTGATTAAGTTATCATTAGCCATGTTTCCTAGTGTCTCATTAATTTCTTCAATTACAACACTAAGGTTTGGGTCTAACTCCCCTAAATCCACCCAAATATCTCCGTTGTATTTTTTCAACATAGGTGGATTTTTACTTTCGTCTATCCACAAACTCCCATTTGCAGGTTTGGTAGGTTCTGTGCCACTAATGATAGCATCATTTAAGTCCATCAATGATATTTGTCCGACCCCTACAACATTAGACATAACCAAATTCACTCCTTTAATCTCAAAAAGGAAAGAGCTTTTATTACAAAAACTCCTTTATACCTTCATACATTTATTATATCATTATTTATTATATTTGTCAAGTATTATATTGTATTTTATTCAGAAACCTCACATACTAAGTTGGCTCTAATGAAAAAATCATCGGCATTTACAGTAATAGTTTTACCTGTCTTAGTTCCAAATGCTGTATCTAATTGACCATTTTCTTTGTATAGATACCATTTATATGTAAACTCTGTTCCAGAAGTATCTATTTCCATACCGTTTCTATACAGTTTAGCTGTATATGAAGATTCACCTTGACCGTTCTTAAATGTATTTAATCCGACAATTGACACAACTATTGGGTCTGTAACGTCAATTACGGTACATACATCTTCATATTTATTCCCACCATATATAGCCACACACTTAAACGATTCTACGCCTGCGATTGCACTTGCAGGGATAGTGATTGTAGCTGTTGTATATCCTGTTACACCTGCGTTCCAAGTTGAAGTTAATAGTCTCCAACCATTTCCACCATCTGCGTCTCCACCGCTAGAAGTTGTAGCTGTTGGGTCTTGAATATACCATTTGAAAGCAGAAGGTGTAACTTCTGTAGTACCTTTGTAAACTGTTACAGTAGCTTTAAGAGTTCCTTCATGGTTTCGAATCATATTTCCATCTGGTGTCCAAACTGTAGCAATCACAGAATCAATACCGTCTCTACCATCAGAACCGTCTGTAACAACAGGAATAATTTGCTCATCTAACAGATTACTTGTTTCGCCTGCTAAGAAAAGCTCAACTTTTAAAGCTTTAATATTAGTGGTAGATGGAGTATACTCATAAGATGATTGGTCTGAAGATGATGTATATTTTGCTGTAAAAGTAGTTCCATCTGTACTTTCTGAAATTCTAAATCTACCACTATATGCAGTAGGAGAACCTGTACCTCTTTGAGATTTAGCTGATACTGTAACTTTTGATGGCACTAATGAGCCTGCTTTTGTTTTTGCAATAGCAGGAACGCTACTGATTAGCCAGTAAGTTATAGGTGTAGTACCATCCTCACCTTTCTTAGACTTACTTAAATTAAATCTCTTAGTAATTGAATCATATCCACTACGAGAAACAGTAATGTCAACATATCCTGTATCAGTAGTCATATCTGTAACAGTATAAGTTTTGTCATTGAGTGTACCTGTTACACCACTAGATGCTGTTGCCGAAGCTGTCCAACTAGAACTAACATCTGTTGCACCATCATAAACAACAATTGTTGTGTTAGCACCTATATAGTTACCGTTCCCACCGCTCTCATCAGTAGGAATAACGTGTGAATCATTTGTTAAAACAGCCATAATAGCGTTTCTACCATCTTGACCGTCAGCACCTTTTTGACCGTTTGTAACTTTAACTAACTCAATATCTGCCTTAGTTATAACGTCAAATCCTGTGTCTGGGTCTGTAAATACCATTTCACAAATATACGTCATGGTTACTGCAGAAGCTAATACGTTGGATGAGATGGTTAATGTTTTTACACTACCTGCTCCTAGCGTATATCCACCGCCACTCTCTGTAATTTCAACAGGAGTTCCTGCACTATTAGTTTGATAATACCATTTTGTAGATTTGGCTTGACTTGCTAAATCTTGATTTGTACCTGCAACGAATAATTGAGGTGTCAATACTTGGTTTGTATTGGCATAGTTAGGAGTATACACTCCGTTATTTGGATTATAAATTACTGTTTTAGCTTGGCTAGCACCAATATATGATACTAGCTGTTTTGAATCATTTAAGTCAATAAGTGTAATTTGACCAGAAGCTACTATTGCCATAATTAATTCTCTCCTTTATTCTCCTTTTTTATTCTGCTATATCAACATCACAAGAGAATGTAGCTTTTTGGTAAACATCATATTCATCTATTTCTATGACATTACCAATTCCAACGTGTTCTTCATTCCATGCTGTATCTAAATTTCCGTATCTATCACGCTTGCTCCATATAAAGCTAGATTTAGGTAGTGTTTCTGTTATATCATCTTTCCCACGATATACTCTTGCTGTTATAGTTGTTCTTATATTTCCGTTTCTAAAAGTAGTTCCATGAGATGAGTGTAATTCAATTTTCCAAACAATATCATCCATTACTTCTTCTATATTTCTTTGAGCGTTATCTGCTGTATTCTGTGCCTGTTCCGCTAGTTCCTTTGCTCTTAGGTCTAATATTTCTTGAACTTTTACTCTATAGTAATCATATTCTGCAAATCTTTTATCAAAGACAATTCTATCTATTCTTGTAGACTTATCCATATTATTTGCATCTAACAATGGGAAATTGTCAGTTTGTAGGTCTATAAATAAATAGTTATAAAGCGATAAATATTTATCATGAAATACAACAACATCTGGAATACTATTACCTTGGTCATCATAATATCCATTAAGCCTAACAACAATAGAGTCATATAAGGTTTTCATTTCATTCCATTTTTGTTTCAACATCTTTTTCTCGTATGCTGTTACTATGTTGTCGTCAATTATGGCATCGACCATTGCAGATGTATCATTCCATATATCTAAAAGGTTTATGGTTTGATGCCCACTTGTTGAACGAACGATGAATGAGCCTGCATCTATTTGAACACCATTTGCATCAAATGTGAAACTTCCTGCACTATTGGTGATTATCAGTTCTTGACCTGCAATTATCTTACCAATCAATCTTTCAGCAACGATACCGCTAGGTTTAATTGCTGTTTTCCAAGACTCTCCACCATCTTCTGTTAGTGCTAAAATACCTGCTTGTGCAATTAACATTTCATTAGGGAAATCTGGATTTTTAATTAAAATACCACGATTACCTACTTCTATACTGTTGTTTACACCTGCTATAATTTTATTTTTATTTGCATTCCATTCTTGTGTTATAATAGCATTAACTTCTTTTTCTACAGCATTAACTTTATCCCACTTATACTTATTGTTCTCTACTAATGTTGTAGCACTTGAACTCTTATAGATTAATTGTTGCAACTTTTCGACATCATCTAGTAAATCTGTCGTATTGGCAATAACGATATTTGCTTCTTGATTTTCAAAGTCGTAATTTATCTCAATTATTTTTGCCATATACTCAATGTTCATTTGTGGATATTTAACTTTGATTAAATCTCCAAGTACAAGCTTATCCCAATAATACTGTTCTTCTATTATGTTTAATAGGTTGTCGATAGTTACATCTATGACCACTTTTGGCTGTCGCATTTCCTCAAACTTTTTAATACCATCATCATAGAGTTCTTGTGGGTCTGTATATCTATCATCAACCCATTCACCTTCAATTACATATAGATTTAATTCATCTAATAATTCTGGTGTAAAGCTAGCCTCCATAGAAATAGCATTTTGTAAACTTTCTATCTGCGAAGTCAATCCATTTATGCTATTCTCTAATGGTAACATATCTTGTCTTAATAGATAAATCTCATCTTCTTTAGCCATTTTTTCAATCTCTTTTTGAGCAATTAGTGCTTCATCCTCTGTCGATTTAGCTAAGTCTAATAGAGCTAATATATTTTCTAACTCCATTTGCTTAGTAGTTAATTGAGACTGATAATCTATCATTTTAGCTTGCTTTTCAATCAATTCATCTTGAAGTCTTTTTATCTGTAAATAGTTATCATTTACAGTTTGTTGATGATTTAGTAAAGCATGACATAACTCATCAGACATAAAGTAAGATGACCTAATTGTATTACCATTTTCATCTCTTTCGAATGGATACATAAAGAATGAAAAATCTTCTATATACCCCATTCCAGTAGGGTTTACAGAATGGATTGTTAAACCTTCTGAACCTTTTATGTGAAGTCTGGTAATCATTTCATCTGTCGTTCTATTTCTTTTTATTGAACGAAGTAATTTACCATAGTTTACTGTCATACCTCTAAATTTACCGTTCTTCTTCATATCTTTTAGAGATATCTTTCTGTTAACAGTATCCCAAACAATTAACGCACCAAATGTTTCAACAACTTGCATAACAGAATCTAAAACATTTGTATTTTCAGATATATCAAAAGTACGATACATCTCATTGAATATAGGGTCTATTTCTCCTATAGACCAAATAGTTCCAGAAAGCATCTTCTCTAAAGCTTCTTTAGCATTATATGTAGTATCATCTTCCGAACTAAATACAGGAGATTTCTTAGCTCTCAACTCATATCCTAAAGAGAATGCTTTTACGATAAACGAGTCAAAATCCTCCCCATTTTCTTCTATCTCATCTATAACATACCATTCTATATATGAGCCTAAAGTGAGTCTAAGCAACATTCTTTCTCTAATCATATCAACATGTTCGTTATCTACCATTTCCCCTGTTGTGTCATCTTCTATTTGAAATGGTATTGTAAAACTTAATTCATTAATGTTTCCCAACTTTAAACTTACTGTATCTCTGAATTTTTCATGTATGATATCAATTATATCCATATTAGGCTTTGCTAAATGGATTTTAGCTTCCTGTATCCTTTTCTTGTAATCTATATCAATAAACAACCATTATACCCCCTTTCTAACCTTGAAGTCATACACCTCAAATAACTCTTGCGGTGTAACATTACCTAACTTATATTCTCCCTTTCTTTTTATACCTGCCTTGTAATAAACAATATCAATAAGTTTACTACATATTAGCTTATTCTTACTGTTAAACCAAGCCTTACCTCTTCTTTTAAATAACAAAGAGAAGAATAATCCAATTATCTGCCAGTAATCATACTTAACGCCTACAGACTTATAGGCTAGATTCATAATAGTATAAACCTGTTCTTGCGTCTTTTCTTCAACTGTAGTGTATACAACGTGTTTGCATTTTTTAAGCTCGATTGTATCTATTCTAGTATTTACGAATCTATTTGATTCGACAATTTTTACAATCTTATTTTCTTTGTCATATCCTATGATTAGACCAACATGAGTAAATCCGCTTTTTGTCATTTTGGCAATCATTTTTGATATAAAATTGTTGTCTTTTATAAAGAAAACTACATCACCTATCATATTGATTACCCTCTTATTATACCATTATTTTTGGTATTTGTCAAATTCCATCTGTTAAAATCTATATTTAAACTTGTATCTAAAGGCTATCTTGCAAGTTCCTTGAACAATAAATTCATTAACCCCTAGAGACAAGACCATATCATGATAATCTCCAACAACGTTATCATATCTTGTAACGCCAACAATATCGGTTACAATTATCTCTTTTTCTGTGTTTACATATATCTGTTCAGCATTTGTTAAATCACGAATTTCAAAAATTTCACCGTTCTTCATAATTGTTATATGACCGTTACCAACTTTTTCTATTGATATTTCTGGGTATACTTCAACATGACCTTTATTTTCAATAGTTATTTTATAGTCTCCTGTATTTTGAGACAAGTCATATGTAGGTGTTACATAGATAGGAGACTCTATTTTAGATGATTTACATCTCATATGGATAACTACATATCCTTCTCTTAGTCCATTATGAACAATCCTAGCTTCACCAACAGGCATACAGTAAAATACTCTATTTGGCTTATCTTCAAAATATAATGGTTTATATTTGTCTTGGAAAAGCCAAACAACAACTTTGTCAATATCTTCATCTGTAAATCTTTTAGTAAAAGCTATTGGCAAATCAAATTCTAATGGTTCTTCTTCAACACTATGGAATAAAGGCGTATCATTACCTCTAACTTTTGTTTCAACTATACTTCTTGTTGCGACAAACACTTCATCAAACATTCCATTATCTAAGTTTATGTGAATAACTCCAAAATCTTTTGAAGATTTACCATCATAATTAAAGTGTAAACTTTCACTAATAGTTGGCATTCCTTTCACTCCTTTTTATAAAAAGAATAATAAGAAGAAGGGTCTTAACGACCTTTCTTCTTAATCCCTTTAATAATTTCTGTGGCAATATCTTTAGCTTTCTTCTTGTCTCCACCTTCAACTGTTACGTTAATATCGCCATATGTAATGTTGTTTACGATAGTTCCTGCTGTCGCAAGTTTATCTATTACACTACTACGTTTAATGTCTGGTATAATCCGTCTCACTTTATCCATAATCTTAGCTGTGTCTAAGATATGTGATGTTTGTTTTTCATTAAGGACAAGTTCTTTCTTATGAAGCAATGCAAGCTTACCGTCTTGACCTGCCCATTCACCTGTGTAACCACCTGTTCTCAATCCAATTACATCTTGCTCTCTTACCCAAGCAATAGCATCCCTGATGTTGTTTCTCTTAGCAAGTGCTACATAGCCACCTCTTCTGTTTACAACATATAGAGGGTCACTATATCCTACACCTGCATATCTAGCTTGGTCTGCCCAAGGTCTTACTTGTCTACCGTAAGAATCCATGTAAGCAGGTGCATTTCCAACGTTAACTTTAGCTTTACCTCCAACTCTTAGAGGTTGACCTCCTCCGTTTGATGATGGAGGTGGTGCTGTAGGTGCATTTGCTTCATAAATTACCGCAGAGCTTCCTCCGTTCCATGTTGTCTCTTGTGGGTTGCCTACGCTATACCCATCTCCGATGTAAACACCGTATTTAGACTTTTGAGCGTCAGCTACTTGGTCTAGTAGACCTTCGCTACTGAAGTTCATGTTACTAATGTCAATTCCGAATAATTCAGCAAACTCTTGTTTTAATTCTTCAGAGAATCCAGAGAATCCTGAAGTTAGATTGTCGAAGTCACCTTGTGTCATTCTAGCCAACTGTTTACTCATTTCCTCTAATTCTTGGGTTAATGTTGAGAAGCTACCTTTAATGAAGTTCTCTCTCATTTCTGCCCATTTTCTTTCATCTTTTAACATATCGTCATAATGTTTAGAAATGTCGTCAGCTTCATTATCAAGTTCTTCAACTTTTGTGTCATACTCTTCTTGTTCTGCTTCTTTTTGAGCTTCAAGTCCATCAATTTGTTGTTTGCGTTGATTCTCAATTTCTTCACGAAGAAGTTTGTCTTGACGTTCTCTCATGAATTGAGCAATTTCTTTGTCTAACTGTTCTAACTCTCTGCGTAATTCATCTACACGTTTACGTCCTTCAACAGATGTGTCTCTTGATAAAAGTGAGATTTTATTAACTAATTCGGCACGTTTTTTGTTTTTCTCATCAAGTTGTTCTTGATACTCAGCTTCTTCTTTCTCTTTATCCATAGCTTTTAGACGTTCATCGTACACATTGTTAATGCGTTCAATTTCTTCATCGTACATCTTCATTTTTTCTTCGTGTGCCTTTTGTAGTTCACGTTTTTCGAACTCGATGGCTTTTAACGCCATATCCTTCATTTTTCCGTAGTAGTCTTTTAATTGACCAATACCTTTATCGGCTACAGTTCCACGAGCGTCCTCAATGTCTTTTTCTGCTCTTAACACTTGTAGTGTAATATCTTCTAATTTTTCTTTTGCGTTATCTAATTCTTGCTTAACCTTTTGAGCTTCTTTAGATGATTTACCGTATTTATTAACTGCCTTATCATATTCTCTTTGTAAGTGATTTACCATGTTTCGAGTTGTAGCTTCTTGTTCTGAGTATTCTCTTGCTCTTTGAGCTAGTAAATCTAGTTCCTTCTTAATGTTTTCTGGGTCAATTAATTCTAATACGTCTAATTCAAACTGAATGTCATCCACTTTGGCTGTTATACCATCGATAGCGTCATTGTATTTTCCAACAATTTCATCTACCCAATCGATGAAGATTTCTGTCATGTTGTTCTTAATCTTTTGGTTGGTTTCTTCAATCGACTTTTCTAGGCTTTGGATTTTATTAATGTTTTGCTCGTATTCTCTTTGTAGCTCGTTATATTTCTTACGTTGTTCTTCTGAATGACTGCTTGTTTGACCTAGAGAGGCAATTTGTTTTTCAATCTCTTTTTGCCTATTCTTAGTTCGGTTAAGTTCTTCATTTTCGATAGAAGCTAATTTTTGTGATTCGAAAATTACTTGCTTCAATGCATTTCTGTATTCCAATGTATTTTCGGTCATCGCTCTCATTCGTGTTTCAATCATACTTATAGCATGACTGTAAGCGTCTGCTGCTCTGTCATTTTTGTTCCATGTGTAAAGTTCTTCGTTGAAAGCCATAAACTGATAATCACCGTCTAGGTTAACTCCGCCTTCATAGATAGATGGCTGAATAACACCAGAAGTACCAGAACCTCCACCGCCTTCGGCAGAGCCACCTTCACCAGATAACGCACCGAAACCGCCACCAATAGAAGTACCGAATCCACCGTAGCTTCTAAGCTTTCTCAACAAGCCTAATTCTTCTCCTGCTTGTCTCCATAAGTCAACAGCACGAGTTTTATGTTTTTCAAGAGGGATTACAACTTCACGCTTGTCGCCCTCACCAACCATAGCTAGATGTTCTTTCTCGATAAATCCGCCTTCTTCATATCCTACACCTCTCCAACCTCTCAACAGAGAACCGTAACGAGCAAGTGTATATCGAATAGAAGCTAAAATGTTGTCCAAAGGATTCCAAATATTGTTATATCCCGGCATTTTATACGCTTGGAATGTTGGGTCGATAACTTGCATTAAACCTTTTGATGGAGTTCCACGTTTAGCGTTAACATCCCAAAGGTTGATAGCTTTTGGGTTTCCGCCAGATTCGGTTTTCATTTGAAATAATAATCTTTCAAGATTTGCAGGTGTTAATTGCCCTGTCATAGCCAGAGCTTTCATTGCTACACCTTTCCAGCGTTCTACGCCACTACCTGATAAGTTACTCCAATCATTAGATACGTAAGCTTTAATCATTTCCCAACTGTCGAATACACCGCCACCGAAATCACTAAAAACTTCCTTACCTAATGATTTTAAATCTTCACCAGTTAAACCGTTGGCTAAACCTTTAATTACCCATCCACCAAGTTCTTCGAATACACGAGATGGTGAGTGAATACCTAATTCCTTTTTGAATCGTCTAACCATATCTTTAGCAACAGCATCCATTGAACTTGAAGCTTCATCCATATGGTTTCTTACACCTTTACCGATTCGTGCAGGCAATCCTTTCGCCACATCAACTATAGCGTCCATTCCGTCTTTAAATGCTTTATGCATTCGCCCCGCAACTTCTTCGATAGCTGAAACTAATGTTCTACCTCTATCTACAGTTGTTTGTATTATATATCTCCATGCGTTGTCTGTTGTACCAACTAGTCCCAATACAGCTTCTCCATGATTTCTGTATTCACTGATGATTTTAGCTGTATTTTGGGCAACAGCAACCGCCATATTGATATAGCTTTGTGATATTGCATTTGTAGAATCAACCATAGTTGTTCCATATGAATTTATTGAGTTTATAACAGATTTCATAGCTTCGGATACAGAGCTTTGTGATGTAGCTAAACTCTTATTAAATTCTGCAACAGATACTAAAACTTCGGATAATGTTGATAATTTTTCCACATATAGTTGCATTACACCTACAGCTGTTGCTGTTGAAACATTTATAGTGTTTACCGCCATAGAATACAACGATGACGACCCAGTAACTCCATTTATCTTATCAGATAAATTATTGAAGCTAGTCTTTAAATTTTCAACATATTTTTTAGCGTTTTCAGCGTCAATATTAAAGCTGTTAAATGCACCCATTGGGATTTCTTTAGCTTTGTCATTCATTTCACTAATAGCTTTGCTTACACGACCAATAGCCGCTTTTGCTTCGCCTGCTTTTGCTATTAAGTCATCGAAAGTTCCTACGTTATTATCACGTAAACCTTTGATAGCGTCTTTTATGGATTCTACTTTTTTACTCAATTCTCCTAATTTTTCCATAACAAATTGAACGTTTTCCCAAACGCCACCTAATGCGTCTGATAATAATTGGATTTGTTGAGTAGTTGTAGACAATCCAAAAAATAGCTCGAAGAAATTAATTTTTGAATAATCGTTAGGTAATGACTTAGCTTTCTCTTTAAGTATTTCGTGTTCTGTGATAGTATCGCTAAGAGCTACCTTAGCATCTTTAGCGTCAGCCTCAATTGTTGTTAATGTTGTTGAACCTGTAGCGTCATTCAACACAAGTTTTATGTTTCCTGCGTCATCTTTAACAAGTCTTAAATCGCCTCCTAATTCTCCTAATTGTGTTTGCAACGTATTTAACCATTGCGATTCTGTGCCATCAGCCATTACTAGCTTCAAGTCACCTGTGCCATCTTTTGTTACCATGACTTGACCATCTAACTCTTCTAACTGATACTTGATTGTATCAATGTATGCAGACCTGCTAACTGCGTCATTTTTCTCTTTAAATGTATTGAATTTTTCAGTTAATGTTTCAACAGCTCGTGCTTGTGCGTCAGTAGCTTCTGCGTTTTCTTTCTTAGCTTGTGTGTCTTCTTCTGTTTTGTTTTTGCTATTTTCTGTAGCACTTGCTTCTGCTTCTCTCTCTGTATTTAGAAGTCCTAAAATATCTAAAATAGCAGTTTGCCAGTTTTGGTGTTCGATGTATTTCGTAAGTAGGTCATCTTGTGTGATACCTAACTTTTCCAGTTTTTCAATTTGTTCATCTGACAATTTGTTCCAAGCAGTTACGCCATCTGCTGTTTCATTTAAGACAGGGTTTAATTCACTTGTTACCTGTGTTAAGAATGCGATATTTTCAATGTTTTTCGATAATTGTTCTTCTGATATACCAAGAGATGATGCTGTGTTAGATAAGGCTTCATTGTACTCCCAATGCTTACTTGCACTTTCTCCTAACTTTTCATTGTAAAGCATAATTAATGTAATGTTAGATTCTAGTGCTTTCATTTCTTCGGAAGCACTATCACCAAGTAGAGTAGATGTTAAATCGATAGTTTCAAGCAATGAGGCATTGTAATCATCAAGATTTTCTGTTGTATCTTCAAATCCCTTAGCTAAACTATCTTGATATATTTTCGCATTTTGATTCTCTTTTGCTAGATTACCAACTATTTTGATAGCTTCATTGGTTTCGTAACCTAAACCTTTAACTCTTTCAATATAGTTATCTACCGAACCTGCTCCATCCGTTCCTATTTCATAGCTTATTTTAGCTAATTCTGCAATTTGGTTATTAATATCATCCATATCTTTAAACTTGTAGAAACTCTCATTTAAAGATGATGCTACAGAGTCTATAGCATTTCTAACATCGTTAAAACTTGCTTGTGAACCGTCTGTTGCTTTGTAGATTTCTTCAAACGCACTACTGTAAGCTTTAGCTATTTCCGTACCTTTTTGAGCTATAGCTTTACCTTTTCTTTCAAGAAAGTCTGCTATTTTTTCATGAGAAGCTCCTTCTTTTGCTAGCTCTTTAAGTCTTTTGTTAATTGATTTTGTGTGAGAGCTAGAATAGTCCTCAATTGCTTTTATTTGCTTATCTGAAAGTTTAGACATTACTCCGTCAACTTCCATATATGCTAATGTTTGGTCGCTTATCAATCCATTTATAACATGTAGCTGATGAGCACGTTCTTGTTGAAGTTGTAATATTTTCTGTTCTTCTTTTGCTAATGTTTTAGCATTATCTATTTCTATTACACCTTTACCGTCTTTTGTTTTTAGAGTAGAATCTTCTGGCATAGCAAATACTTCATACCCAGTAACCATAGGAATTTCCGATGTTTTTGGTTTCTTTTTAAGCTCTGCTATTTTCTTAGAAGTTTTTTCAATGTTTTCAGATAATTTGTTCCAACTCTCAACTTCTTTTTCTATTTTTTCTCTAAATTCAGCTTTAGTAACCTCTGCTTTTGCACGAGATAATTCTTCCAAATAACTAATCTCGTCTTTCATGGCGGCAGTATTTTTTAAGACAGCGTTTCCTTCTGCGTCATAGTGGTCAACTAATGTTGGAAAGTTTTCGACTAATTGTGCCCTTAAAGCTTGATATTCTTGTTCTTCTTTTGCCGTTCTATTTGCTTCTTTTTCAAGTCTTTTGTATTGGTCTATTAAATCTTCCAATCCTTCTGAAGAACCGACTTTATGAAAAGCTTCAATCATTTCGTTTTGTTGTTTTTCAAATTCTTCTGCTTCACGTTTTGCTTCTGCCATCTTTCCGACAAAGTGTTCAATCAACATACCTGCTCCAACAAATACAGCACCTATTACGGTAGAAGCTAAAGCACCTTTTATACTAGCACCTAAAGTCTTAGTTGCTGTTGTAGCACCGTTCATAGCGGTTTCTACACCTTTAGTAGCTGTTTCTGTTGCTTGCATAGTTCTTTGTGCTGTTTGCATTTCTTGTGCAGTTCTACGAGATTCTTTACCTAAAGATGTAACTTTATCGATTAATCCGACAAGCCAAGAATGAATCTTATTTAAATATCCGAATTTACCCATTAATCCTGAAATGGCTAAGAATAATGCAGGTAAAGCACCGAACTTATCTATCAAGTCAGTAACAACTTGTGCAAGTGATTTACCTAACTCAATTAAAGTCATCATTCCATCACTAAGTATAGCGTCTCCAACAGATAACGCTAACTCTGTGAAGCCTACTTTAAGCTTATTTATTCTAGCTTCAAAAGATTGTAGGTATTTATCATTTTCTCGCATAGCTGAACCTTGTGATGTTAAAGCGGTAGTTGTAGCTTCTAAAGCCATATCCCAATTGTTCATCATCGCTAAGAAACGTGATAACTGATAGCGACCTGCTAATGTTACAGCTATTTGTTGTTTCTGAGCGTCAGATAATTCATCCCACTTAGCACCTAAGTCAGATAGAATATCTTGAACAGGTCTTACATTTCCTTCCATATCTTTAACCTGAACATTTACACTATTAAGGACTGTTTCCGCCTCTTTCATAGTTGTAATACGAGAATAGATAGTTTTAAGTGAGTTACCGATAATCTTACCGCTCTCTTGTGTTACAGCAGAAATAGCTGTAATATGACCGATAGATTCTTCCATTGTTACACCGAATGTTTTAGCAGTAGAAGCTGTCTTAGACATACCTTCCGCTAGCTGTTTCGTACTTACAGCGAAGTTGTTGTCAACTTCGTTGAAAGCGTCAACAATTCTAATTGATTCTTCGGCTTCAATATTGAATGCGTTCATTGTAGAGATTAATGTTTCCCCTGCTTCAGTGGCGGACAATTCAGAAACGTTAGACATTAATGTTGCTGTATTAGTAATAGCTAATAATTGTCTCTCATTGAACTCACCGAATGTACGTGAGAAGTCATTTAAAGTCTGCATTACATCGTGGACATTGTTACCTAGTTGTTTAGATAGGTCAACAGCACCTTTAAAGATTTTATCGATTTGTATATCATCACTAACAACACGCTTTAACTCTGTTAAAGCTTTGTCAACTTGTAGAATTTCTCTACTCATAGCTTGAACAGAACGAATACTTCCGTAGAACGCTGTCATAGATGCCATCCACACAGGGACACGTTCCATAGCGATTTTTAATTGTTCGAATATACCTAAGTTTCGGTTAGGGTTATAAGTTTCAACGTTTTGCAATTCTCTCAATTTTTTAGTTGTTTTATCGTATTCTAGTCCTACAGTTTTTAAAACTTTTCCTTTACTTTCAAAGGCTACTTCTAATTTTCTTACAGTTCCTCTAGTCGAGTCTGCAACATCTTTATATCCAATAGTCGCAACTCTCATTCCATAAACTTGTGATATATATTCTTTTAATCTATCAGTATCTCTTTTTGACACTAGTTCTTCTATGTTTAAACCTTTAGTATCTAATACTTTACCTCTATTTAAGAACGATTGCGACATTACATCATCGAGTCTTTGATTATACATTCTATATACACGTTCTAATTCTCCTAAATTTGCCTGTGTTTCTTTCGGTAACCTTTTCATTGTTTTTTCATATTCAGATACGGACATGTCGCCTGCTTGAACAAGTCTTTGCAAGACTTTTCTAATTTTTAGCTCATAATCTCCTGCTTTTCTAGCCAGTTTAATTATATCGTATTCATCAGCAATTTTTGCCATATTCTTTTGAACTTTAATAAAATCGTCAGCGGTACGAACATAATTCAACATACCTCTTGTTTGCTCAATTAAAACTTTTGCATCTTTATTTACAGGAGAAATTGTAGCATCTAAACTATTCAACTCTCTAAGTACTTTCGCTCTCTTTTGCTCAATAGTTAAAGATTCCTGTTGTGTTTTTGCTCTTTTCTTTTCAGCATCAATGAGCCTATCCAATTCGAGTCTATATTTAGCTATATCTTCAGGATTTGTTTGAACATCATTAATTAATTGATTATATTTTCTTCTGTTTTCAAGGTTATATGTCTTTTTCCACTCTTCGTCTCTGGCTTTTTTAATTCTATCAATCAATTTTTCACGTTCAACATATTCTTTGTTTGTCTTATCAACTTGTTGCTGTAACACTTGTTCTTCTTTAATTTGTCTTTGAAGGTCTTTTACAGCGTCATTAGTTAGTGTTCCTTGTCTCGCTCTTCTATCTAAGTCATCGTAAAAACTCCATAGAATATCTTTACCTTTACTGTCTTGTAGTTTTTGAATTTCAGCACTTAAAGACCTTAGAGATTGAGTTGCTTTGTGAACATGCTTTTGTGTAGCGTCTACAGTTTCTTGATTGATAGGAGTGAATTTACCTGCTTCTTTATTCCACTCATATCTAATTTTATGCACAACACCGTTAGCTTTTTCTAACTGTGCAACGAAACCTTTCACGTTACCTTCGGCATCACGAAATTCGCTAAATCCGAATAAACCGCTACCTGTTTTTGAACTATACATTTGACGTAAAGCTTTTTCGGCTTCTCTAATTTCGTCAATCATTTGATAAGTCATAGAGTTTGAAGAGCGTTTTCCGCCTTGCCCCGCTCCACCGATTACTTGGTTATATTTGTTGACTTGCTCTTGCATTTTCTTGACTTGTTCGCCATATTTCTTATTAAATTCATCAACAACTCTATTTACTTCTTGAAGTTGTTTCTTGATTTGTGTAGCCGAACCTTTAACATCAATTTCAACCTTTATTTTAATAGGTTTTAATGTTTTAGCAGTATCAAGAGACGTTTGTAATAGTCTCATTTGTTTCGTTAGTTCGCTAATTTTATAATCTAGTTTAACCTGTAGTTTTATAGGATTTTTTTCTAACCTTTTACTGATTTCTTTAATTTGTTCTTTGATTCTAGGTAAGCTACCTTTAACATCTAACTCTGCTCTTATTTTTACGACCTGTGCTTTTAAGAGCATATTTAAATCATTTTGTCCTGCCAATATTTTCACCCCTTTTTAAAATCCAAAAAGGGTATCTTAGCAATACCCTTTTAATCGCTCATCATAGACTACGATTCACTCATAGAAAATGATGAAGGATTAAAGTGTATTGCCTTTAACCCCTCTCACTCTACTAGAATAAATCGTCTAAGTCATCGCTGTCATCTCTAACCACGTAGATTTCTGTAGTTTGACTCGATTCATGTCCTAGTAATTTTTGTACCGCTTTAATATCTTTCCCTTCATCAACAACAGCATTTGTAGCTCTACTACTTCTAAATAAGTGAGGATGGACAGGTCTGCCACCTAAAATCTCACTAAACTGTTTACACCATAAATTAAAAGTATTAGCTGATAGCTGTTTATATCCGTCTTTAGTTTTTCTTACGAATACATATGGACAGTCATCATCTGGGACTATTGACTTACGATATTCTAACCATCTCTTAATAGCTCTCATAGCTTTTTCGTCAAAAGCGAATTTACGAATTTTCCCTTCTCGACCTTTACCTTTGGCTCTTATATTGTGAGTTACATAGAACGGTTTTTCATTTCCATACTTGTCTTTATGTTTCTCATAAGTAGCAACTTCCGTTAGTAGCTGCCTAGATTCCTCTCTACGACAACCTGTTGAGTATGTAAACAGTACCCATGCTAATTTTTGCCATTCCTCTTTCTCAGTAAGATAAGTTACTAACTTATTAATCTCTTTGGTTGTTAATGGTTTCTTTTCTTTTACAGGAGCTTTGGCAACGTTAGGAATCGCCTTTGTAAAGATATTTCTAAACATTGGATATTCGTCATTGTAATAAACTTCAATAAACCCACATAAACTAGAGACAGCCGAACGTTTGAATTTTATACCGCTAGGACTTAATCCTTTTTCAATGAGCCAGTTTTGATATTTTAGAGCGTCTCTAGGTTTCAAATTTGGTATATCTTTATTCCTAGCATAATCGTGAACCCACTTAGCAAAAATTCTTAAAGCTGACTTATATTGTTTAAGAGTTTTCGGGGAAAGATGCTGTTGAGACAAGAAATCTTCGATAAGTTCCTTATTAATCTCATTGATTTCATTCTCCCAGAACTCATCTGTAACCTCTTCTATTTTTTTATATACCATAGCTTTCACCTACTTCCTACTTTAAAAACTTTCCTGTCCACTGGGTTTCTAGTGTGATACCTTTCGGTTTGAATTTATTATATTCTCTTTCAATTTGACCGATAATATCTGCACCTTCGAAATATCCAAACATATAAATATCTTTATGCTTACCTTTTTTAACCTCCCAACCTTCACTAATAAGCATTAGAGAATGACCTTTTGGGTAATTTTTACCAAAAACAGAATCGTGGTACATTAGGTCGTTTTCGTATTTTAAATCTATACCATACACATAAGGAGAAATTTTCCTAACTCTGCCTAACTTGATACCTCTTTGAGTATCTCTAGTTCTCACGTACTGTTTAGGCTGATAATCGGATAGGTACTTACGCCACACCTTCAAAGCTATGTATTTAAGCCTTCTACCTTCTTGTTGAAGAGTTTTAATAGCTTGCTCTTCTGTCATGCCTTGAAGGTAGCTTTGTAAACCTTCACTTAAATTATTTCTTCTCGCCATTTCCCAACAGTTCCTTAACTTCTTTATTTTCCACATTTTTAGATAGTTCTTCTGCTTCTTTTAATAATTCGGTAATATTAACATTCATTCTATCAATAGAAGAACTAATAGTTTCGTACATTTTCAGCAATTCATCTTCTGGCATTAAGTTTGCGATTTCTCCGAAAATCTCTAAATCTACTAATGCGTTCATAGTTTCGATAGCTTCATCAATATCGTCAGGAACTTCCACATCAGTGAAGTATTTAATCATTAATAGAGTGATGTATGGTGTGGCAACATCTAAAAGTTCTACCCGCTTATTTCCTTCATTCATGAAGAAGATTAAATCCTCTAATAGTTTATGTTGTTTTGTTCTGCGGAAAACGTTGTCAATTTTTACTTTATATTCAACTCCATTAACTACAACAGTATGTTCTGTTTGAGAGTCTAAATTTTTATTTTGTTTCTTTAATTCTGCAACAGTAAGTCTTTTAACTCTTGGTTTTCTAGCTGTCTCTTTCTTAACTTCTTCTTGAACAGCAACTTCTTTTTGTAAATCTTTTTCGTTCGCCATTTTCTCATTACCCCTTTTATATCATTATTTTTTATATATGCTTGGCATGTAGCCAATCTATCCCTATTATAATTATATCACAAAATTGTATAAAATGTCAATTTTATGCATTATATAAGTAAACAAAAAAAGAGGGTAGAAAAACTTTATGTTCTCTACCCTCTCCTTTAATCTCTATATTCTTATTACAGAGTAATAATTTCGTATAGTTTATCTGTATCTGGGTCAACTAATACGTCTAAGTTGAAGTCGAATACAGACACGTTTTCAACGTCCATTGTTAGTGAGAACGTTGATTGTAATTTAGCTTGTGGAATGATGAACTGCATTTTACGTAAGTTTCCGTATTGGTCTTTACCTAATGTATCACCAACTACACGATATGTAGCAGGGAAAGCGTTAGCAGAGAAAGTGATTTTAGAAGCATTTGGGTTTGTAACTGTGTATTCATAGAATGCCATTACAGTATCTCCATCTTCTACACCTGTTAAAGTAACTTCTCCTGCTAAGTTTTCAACAACAGAAACTTCAACAGTTGGGTCAACTACACCATTAACAACTTTCATAATATTTAAGTTGTCAACAACGCTTTCTTTAAGACTGATTTTATCTCCAGAAACAGTTAAGGTTTCACGACCTACAACCTTGATTCCTTTAGAACCATCTTCTACTGCGTTGCCACTTAACATTGCAAGAGATACATCAGATAGTAATGCGTCTTGCATTGTTAAAGTAGCTGTACGTCCGTAATCCCAAGACATTAAACGTCCATTTCCTTGACCACCACGAGCTTCTGCACTTTCAGATTCGTTTTCAATAGTTGAAACTTTTAAAGTATCGAAGAAGATTGCAGGTTTTCCTGTGCTAATGTCAAAGAAGATAACATTTGCAACCTCTTTTAAACCATAACGCTTGTTTGCCATTATGTATTCCTCCTAATTAATTTTTTATTATAATTCAAGTAAGCTTTATAGCTTACTAGACCAATGCTTTAAATCTACCTCTTTAGCACCTGCCATCATAGCTCTAATGCCAAAGTCGTAATCATCTATAAGTTCCAACCTTGCGTATTCATCATAGATTTGATATATTGTAAAATCCCAGATATTTAATTTGTTAACAGAGTTGCTCTTTGAACTTACAGCACTAACAATGTCGGCTATATCTATATTAGCTTCTTCGCCATCTTCTGATTGCTGTCTCTTTTTCTCTTCAACTTTTTTTCTCATTTCTTTCATATACTCTAGTAGCTTTCTAGCTTCTTCGTCAGCAGGCTCTTCTTCCTCAACTGTCTCCTCTGGCTGTTCAAGATAGTTTTGTAATCTGACTATTTTTACAATGTCATCAAAATTATCTCTATGTATTATTTTGATTTTGTCCTCGTCAAGTTCACTAAGCTTATCATCTTTTATTTCAATGACGTTTCCATCGTCATCTTCAATTATAATGCCTAGCTTGACGAAATCTATTGCGATGATTCCATTGTCTAAAACTCGTAAATCATCATTTTTAAATATCATCTTTAATACTTCAACTAACTTGTCTTGCATTTCTTTGCCACCGAGTTTGATATAAAAATCGAAAGCTTTCAAAGATTCTCTGTTAATTTCTAGGATTTTTCTCTTATTCTCGTCAAGGACAGAACCCATAAAATCATCAATGGATAATGAAATCCATTGGAGATTCTTCATATAATTTGTATATCCATAATTTTTAACTTCTCGTAATGTGTAAGGAGCTATTTTTAAATTACCTAGCTCAATCTCACTTCCACTTAGCAAAGTTAATTTTAAATCGATTTCTTTCATATCGTGAAATTGCATGACTATCACACTTCTGGTTTGAAGTAATCAGCATACAACCTAATAGCGTCAAATTTAGTATTAACTGCCAAGTGTTGCCAACCTGTAAAGTTGACTGAAACTAATGGATTACCACTTCTTCTTCCAACGCAATCCATTATAGCTTCCAAAATTGCATAAGGTCTAATTAAACCTTTATCTATGCTTTTGTCATAGATTAGCCACAAATTCTTAGCAACGATTATGTCAATATGTAGTGTCGATTCTGAAATTAATTCTGAATCAAATTCACCTTGATTATAGTAAACACGAATCATAGATTTATCCACTTCTTCTGCTTCGGGGTTAAAGGGTATTGGTAGGATTCTACAGAACCCATCATTCTGTTTAATTATCTGCTTATTATTTCTAAATCCTTTTGGTCTATCTTTCGTGCCATGAAATTCTGCTTCATTCTTATCTATAATTAATAGATTGATAAGATTTTCATTATGGCTCAAAGATTCCATAATATTTATAACATTAGACGACATTACATTTATTTTCATTACCATAACCTACCCCCTTTATCCTCTTCTTCTTTGTTATCGTTTGATGTAGCTAATGAAATTTCATTACTTTCCGATTCGCTTGTATTTACTTGATAATCGTTGTGAGCTATTTGTCTCTCAAAATCATCCTTTGATGATTTAGTTGTAATCTTGACTGTGAACTGAATGATTCCATAACCTTCATCATTAGTAGTTGTTATATCGTCAATACCTGTTACTTCATACACATTTCTACCGAATATAAATCTATGATTTAATCCGATAGTTTCTGTGATACTATTCTTTTCTACAGAGACAAATAACTGTCCGATAGGTAATCTTACGTCATATTTATTCCATTCAATCTCGTTTTTACTTTGACGAGATTTAGAACCTAAGTCAGTAGCAGATGCAACACATTTAAAGTCTCGTAAAATATCATCTTTATCATACCATCTTAACTGTTGGTTAATCTTGATTGCTAACATTTTAATAGCGGTAGAACCTGTACCACCATATTTATCAATTAGCAAGAACCATTCGTCATCAATCTTGGCATACATGCCAATTTCAAGACTTTTTGTAGGTCTTAAAATGATTTCTCTTAAAGTACCTAATCTCTCAATTTCTACAACCCTGCCATCCATTTTTGTAATATGTGAATACATAGGATTATTGCTCTCAATATCCATCATTCTGTAAGTAGGACTAGCATGGAATGTAGATTCTATAAAAGAAATAGTATTGTTATAGTAGGCTTCTCCAACGTTATCTCCGATACGCTTTAATCTTTTTGTATATTTATCAAGGTAATCCATATTACTCACCATTTTCGAGCTTTCCTATGGCATTCTTGATGATACTAATACACTTAAAAACTTCTCTCTTGATTACTTTCTTCTCACTATATTGATTAGTAACATTTTTCTTAATTGATTCTAGTGTCGATAATAAAGAAATATATTCATAGCTATTTTCAATTTTTACAACCTTATCAAGACCATATAATTCAAACAACAATGATTCTACATAAGTTTCAATACCAACATTTTTCTCTTCATATAAAGGCAATATCTTGAATACACTATTAATTAAAGTATCTAGGTAAACTAACAATCTATCTTTGTTATTAATCATTCGTCAGTCATCCCCAAGTAAGTGTATTCAGTAATCATTACTTTAGATTCTCTTTGAAGTAGCCTGTATAGAAGATTTAGTTCTCTTAGTTGGTTTGCTTGTGAGTAGATTTTAAAATCCTTATCACTAAGCGATTGTTTCATAACTTCTGTAGCAATCAGTTGTGGTTTCATATATTCGACCAACATTAAATGTGTTAGAATAGCAATCTCGAAATCTGTAAGTTTAACTGGCTTAACTTCTACGCCATTTTCGTCAAACTCTGCAAAATACTTACCTTTCTCATCTTCGCTCAACTCTAGGCTTTGTCTACATTTGTAAAACTTTCCCTTAGCTTTTTTGAAGTAAGTAAATAGGTCATCTTCAATATCTTCTGGTGTGCTTTCTAACAATGTATAGTCGGAAATGCTTGACAGGAAATAATCATAAACTTCTGCAAGATATGTTTTTTCCATTGTTTAAGCACCCCTTCTTAATCTTTTTTTGCAACAGCAATGTCAGATAAAGGAGCGTTATCTTCTAGTGAAATGCCAAATTCTTCTTGTATGAAATCAACTACACGAATGCTATCAAGCTTTTTAGATTGATATAACTCTCTAGCTTTGTTTACAAAGGTGACTTTCATACCTTCTGGCAATCCTTTTACAAAATCTTTTAACTCATTTAAATCTTTCTTAAACACACTTTCAATATTGTCTGGTGTAAGAATATTTTTGTATTTTTCAGTTAAACCAAATTCCTCTTGAATTTGTCTGTTAAGAATAATCATCCAACCTTGGTCAAATACTTTAGGATTGTTATTTCGAATCCGTAAAAGCTCACCGTAAGGAATTTTATCTGTTTGACCAAACTCTTGAAATCTCCAAACTCTACCTGTTGAAGTTGAGCGATGAGTTAGTCCACCATTTAAGCCATTCATAACAACAATTAAGTCATCATCTTTGATTCTAGTTTCTTTTGCAACAATTACAGTTTCTTCTACTTCTAACTGTTTTGCGTCATCTTCTTCTTGCATAATCATAGATTGAAGTGTAGCATTAGTAAAAGGTTTACCTGTTTCGTCTTTTAGGTCAGCCTTTTCATAACCATATTCATCTACCAAAATTCTAGTTAATTCAGCTTTATTTAATCCTTTTAAATTTCTAGCCATTTTTTAATTCCCCTTTTTCTCTTGATTTTTATTCTAAGATATTGTATAATTATGGTAGTAGGGGGTAGAGCCCCTAGCTACCAAAATTAATTAAACCTTAAATTAGAATTTTGCAAAACCGTAAACTTTAGAAGTAATGATAGATATTCCAAATTTGTTAGCAATGAAGTATTCTTGCATCATATCAGAAGTTTGACCACCGTTAATATCTTGGATGATTGCATCTCCTTCGTTAACTACCTTAACCATTTTATCTGGGTTTTGAGGTAATAGTAATACGAAGTCGTTAGCAATAGCAAACTCGTCAGAACCGTATTTGTGAGATTGTTGAATTTCACGTAATTCGATTCCTGCGATTTCACCGTAGTAGCCAGTTTTGTTACGTGCATCTTTCATAGCTTCTGTAATATTGCTTGGAGCAAGTTTACGAAGAGCTAATTTAGTACCGTAAACAGCTACTTTCTCACCTGTACGAGCTTCGATGTGCATAGCCATCTCAACTAAATCATCTTCTGTGAAACCGTTAGAGAAACGGTTGTGGTATGTAGCACCGTATTGTCCGAAAGAGTTGTAAACTGCTTCGTAAATACGCTGAGTTAAGTCTCTACGGAAGCTTTCAGCAATTCCTTCCATGAACTCTGCCCAATCTACACGACCTGCTAAGAAGCGGTGAAAATCTTCACCAACTTTGATTGCGTATGTATCAAGACTTACAGAGAACTCTTGACCATCACGTAATCTTTGTCTACGGATATTACCGTTACCGTCAGAAACTAAAGCTACTCGGAAGATGTTATTCGCAGGTACTTTGAACAAGTTGGTATCTCCCCATGCTAAGTTACGGTATTCTGCGAAACCATCAAATTGATTTTCTAACCCTTCATGAAGAGTTTCGTTGATAATTTCTTCTAAGATTTCGAAGATTTCAACTTTATGTCTACGGAAGGTTTTACGGTCAATCTTACCGTCTCCTTCTAGTGAAAATTCCATTAAATCGGCAAAAGCTTTACGAAGAGTTTCGTTAGCTTCGTTAGCTGAATAATTTTGTACTTTACCTTTAGCCAAATCAACAGCTAATTTAATCATGTCTTTTTCCATTATTAATTTTCCTCCTTAATATTTTTGTGTCCTAAAGATTAGTTACGCTTTACTTGAACAGCAAATGCTTTTGCTGTGTGGTGTAATTCGTTACCTGCGTCCTCAATTACTTCAAATACAACTTTTGCACCAGAAGCGTCAGCAGGTTTTCCTAGTAAACCATTAGCTTTAACTGTTAATACATCGCCAACTGCAACTGTGTCAGCGAATAAGTCAACTGTTAAAGTGATAATATCGCCATCGTATAAGCGGTAAGCACGAGCTACTTTACCTGCTTCGATAACGAAATCTTCTAATTTGTAAAGCCTTTCATCATACATAACTTCTGGGTTATGGATGAGTAGAACATCTTCTGCAATGTCAGCTTCGCTTGCCAAAACAGCTTTGCGAACTTCTCTTTCACCTTCTAGTAATCCTTCAAGTTTAACAAATACACCGTTAGAAGTTTCAACTGGCGTACCTGCTTCGTTGTGAACAATAACAGATTCTAAGTTACCGTTGTAACCTGCTAACATTTTGTCCTTACGAACAATTTTGATTTCTTTAGCCATTATTTATTTCCTCCTAATTTAATATTTTTATTTATTCATATATTTTTCGATTAAGCCACCATAAGGTTTTGGTTGCTTATCTTGGTCATCGTTGCCTACTGGCAAACGAATGCCTTCGTCTTTAGATTTTGAGAAATTTTTCTTTGAAGCTAGTTTTCTACCTAAAATAGCATAGCATTTTTCTTCAAGTTCTTCTAATGAGAATGCGTGAATGTCAATTCCTTCAACATCTGCTTCATTTAGTTGGAAGTTGTTGAACATCTCTTGAACTTTAGCTTCATGTTCTTTCTTCTCAACACCTAATTTAAATTCTCTTAAACTTTCAACTTCTTCTGTAAGAGTGCTGATAGTTTTATTTGCGTCTTTTAAAGAGTTGTTAGCTTTTTCTAATTCAGATTCTAACTCTTTGATACGTGATTCTAATTCAAACTCGTTTGATTCTGGCTCATCATCCGATTCATCATCGTTGTTTTCGCCTTCATCACCTTCGCCATCATCATCAGCAGGCTCTACATCATCTTCATTGTCATCTTCTTTATGACCTTCATCATCTTGACCTGCGTTAGAATCATCAATGTCGCCATCGTCTTTACCATCATCTGAATCATTAACATCAATTTCAAATACTTTGATGATTTTTGCTTCTAATTCATCTTCTGAAATTTCATCGAACTTAATGCCTTTAGCTGTTAACTCTTCAACAGTTAGAGAATATTTTTCTAACAGTTCTTTAAGCATTGAATTTTCCTCCTTCTCATATGATAGGGATTCCTTCAACTCCTTCAACATAGTTGAAAATTCTTTCTTGAAAGAATCTTTATCTAATGAATAAGCCATGATACTCGCATCTTCGAAGGCTGGCTCAACATCGTCTCCTAAAATACATAGTGCAGAGAAAATGAAGTTATCGATTCTGTAGGCTTCTTCTGCTTCATCCCATCTACCATCTACAACTTCAATCTCCATTGATTGACCCTTACCATTCTCGATGACGTCATAAGCTTCTTCATATCTTCCTGTCCAAAGATAGCAACCGTTAATAGTTAAATACTCACGAGTTGCACCGTCTCTGCCTTTCACTTCCTCCCATTCATATGTGGCTGATTCTGGAACTACACCGTAAGGCTTGGTAGTATGAACATATTTGTAAGAATCTAAATCGATTTTACCACCATGACCTTTATAATCTTCTATTTCCTCTGAATATTCGCCAACAATCGGGATATTTTTTAAAGTAGGAAGTGCTTTCTCAACTGCGTTCTTGGTAATAATCGACATATTACGATTTTTACCTGTATAAAGTACACGTACTTTACAAGTAGAGAAAAGAGGATTCACTTGTTTTACATCGCTAATACTAGCTTGAAACTCTAGCAATTTTCGTGCCAATCTCTCTTCACCCCTTTCAAGTTTATTTAGTTCGGTTGTGCATTAGGTTTATCATCTCCCCTCACTGTTTCGTCAGACCTTTGAGTTTCATCTTTCTTAGGTCTACCATCTTCGCCATTGTTTTCTATAATATCTTCTGCACTCATTGTGTGGCTACTCATAAGAGGTATGAATTTATCGTGTAACTCTAGTATATCATTTTCTAAGTATGCCATATTCATAGTCTCGATTGGACTTAAACCTAGAGTAGCACTTATATGGCTCTTAACAGGTATTCCAAATTGTGCAGATTCTAAATACATCTTATGCTTTTCTGACTGATTGAAGTGAGTAACATCAAGTATATCTATATTAAACATTAGGTCGCTAAATTGGAATTTTAAGAATCTATTGACCCAACGCTCAATCTGTGTCAATACACCAAAAACAATTTCTTCGTCAGTTTTGATTGACATTAGTAAACCCTGTGATGTTGATTTGTCAGCATTGAATAGTAGTTGCGATGTACCGTTACCAGACCAAAAATCTCGTTCTGCCTTTGCAACGCCATCATTGTCAACTCTATCCCTATCAAACTTCAATGGCTCAATTTTCATAGGAGATGTAATAACTCCTACGTTCTCTGGAACTACATCTACAGCCATATTGTGAAAGTACATCATCATATCTTTGTCAATCATGAAGTCGTTGTTATTATCACTATCTTTTCTCATTGGCAACTCTTGTGTAAGAATCATATAATTACCAATTTCTTCTCTATCTTTACGAAGTCTCTTGAATCCTTCAATATCGTAGATAGCGTCAAACGACCCTGCAAATGGTGGGAATATTTCTAAAATTTCCTCATTAACCTTGATACAGATAGTATTTTCTGCGTCAAGTTCAACCCATTCGCTAAGTTTAGGATTTTTAGATTTCATCACTTTCCATTGTCTGTACTTTTGCTGAATTTCATCTGCCCATTGATGTAAAGTATCTTCGTTCTTTTGAAAGAATGACATATCAATACTAAAGTTAAATACGCCATCCTCAACAGATGTTATCTTACAAATTTTAGAATCAATTTTTTGTATGTAGAAATCTTTTTTAGTTATATGAATATATCCATAAAACACATCTTCAACAAACGCTGAAATCATAAGCTTAGTCATTTCGTGTCTTAAATTCATAAGCTTAATTAATTCGCCTATTTGTGTATATTGTTTTATAACCTTGTCTTTTTTATATTTACTAATATCTTTGACAGGAAGTAAAACGTGTGCGAATAACGCCATGCCACCAAAATATTGAACTAATCTTTTGTATTGTGGACTATTAGCATATAAAAGTTGTGAAATCTCAACAAGCTTCTCTTGGTTTCTTTGTAGCTTATATCCTTCAAGAATTTCACGAACTTCACTTTGTTTATACTTCTTTAATAAAGACCTACCGTTTTTCTTGTTAGCTAAATCTGTAATTACTAATCTAGCGAACTCCGTACTATCGAAAACCATTACATTTTTTCTATCAACAGTTTTGCTAGCCTTACTTCTTGGATTCATTTCTGCCAAACCTCTCTCACCTCGCTTTAACCAAAGACTCTATATTTAGGTTTCTTAATAGCCATAAAACCTCTTGTATCAAAAGTTTCTTTCTTTCTTCTCTGATTTTTTCTTTCCAATAGGTATATGTAATACAATCCATATGAAACAGCAGAGTATCTGTCTTTCTCCATCTGCTTAGAAACACGTTTAACTCTCGTTTTGTTTCCTTGTGCTTCATATGTCAAGTTCATTACTTCATCAACGAATAAACTTGTCTCAACATGAGGTAATAGAATTTCTCCTAATTTTTCATAATCTTTTATCTTCGTTTTTTCTTTTATAATATTTTCAGAAACTAACATCTTCAAATCATGGTTAGCGATAACCGTCATAAAGTTGTTATGAATGTCGGAAGCGTTAGTCTGTTTAGTATTAGACATAATATTAAAGATTAAAGGTAGAGAGTTTGGTAATTTATATTTTTCATAAGTTCCATCATCGTTAACTACTGAATATGATGGATACTTATCTTCTTTAACTAAGTAATCGAGCAACCCACGACCTAAACCGTTACCGTCAATTACAACCATTGAAGCTTGGAATTTATCGACAAGCTCCTTGATGTAAATACTTTGCTCTTCGAAATGCATATTGCCTTTATATGTATGAACATTAATCAAATGCTTAATGTAAGTTCCATTACCTCTAGGAATAATCTTAAATATAGCAATAGCTGTTGTAGCTGTTCTTTTCCTTTCAGAACGAGCAACGTCAACAGATATAATATATTTATGGTCGCCTTTTACAGCTTCCATTTCAGCTTTAGTTAACACTCTACACTTCTCTAAATCTTTTAACTGTACTAAACTGTTTTCGCTAGAACCAGTCCATATCGACATATATTCTCTCAATTTGTTACCCTATAGGCTTTTTATCCTATAGTTCTCATAGTTTCCTATGAGTTCGGCATACATTTTCACCCACCGACATTAAACGGTTTGGGTGGTGGAGACTCGTGGAGGTATTTTTGCTCTTGTAACGCTCAACCTCTATGCTCTACAAGGAGTGCTGATGACACCCCTCTCGGTATTACCATATCCTTTTAGACTTAGGCTTCACCGATTTTCCCCACTGATAATTCTACACGTTTCCGCATAGAACGCCAGAGATATTCCTAGCAAATTGTAATGGCGACATGGATGGGTCATTTTTAACCTCTTCAATATAGTTTGGGTCTAATTGGTCAAACATTACTGGCAATGTCCAATCGTTACCAATAACGAAAGCTGATTTACCATTTGCCATTTCAACCATAACGCTGTATAATTGTTCCCAAGCATATGATTGACGAGATGATGCAGTTGTCACATATGTCAACTGCTTATGTATCTCGTATGGAGAAACTTTACCATCTGCACCTTTACGGTTGTTAGCAAGTAATGGAAGTAGAACTTCCCCAATTATCTCTCTATGCTTCTCCATTTGACATATCTCTTCAAATGATAAACCATGCCTACGGAGACCACGAGAGCCTTGACTAGCAACAACAATGTCTAATACACTATTGTTCCAAAATGTCAATCTTGTGAAGTCTTTGGCAAATGTGTATTTCTTAACTTCATTCTTTAACATAGGAATGAAGTTCCAAATCGCTTCAATATTTTGTTGAGCAATCTGTGAAGCTTGGTCTTTTTGAGGTGCTACAAGCGATAATTTAATATTTGGATAGAAAATACATTTTAAATACATCGACAAAATATTTAAGAACGATTTAGATGTACCACGGGTAGCTGTAATGTACCTAATACACCTTCTTGTATCGAGCCATGATTCTTAAAAAAATACGTTGAAAAGGGTATAATTCAAATTTACTATTTGGGTCTTTTATGTAATCAATAAAACGATCTGGATAAAATTGGAAATATGCAAGCATATCTGCAAAATCTGGTAGCATATCTTCTATATTTCTTATATTTGTACCCTTTACATTTTCTAAATCACTAAAACTCTTCCAAGAAGACATATAGCACCACCCCCTTATTGTTTCCGCAAATTTACTCAATATTTATATGACTCCATCTTTTACCGGTTCTTATACGACTAATCGCATTCGGTTTAACATTAAAAATCCTAGCTATTTCAACATTTGTTTTACCTTCTTTTGTCAATTTCTTTATTTCAACAATTTGTTTTTCTGTTAATTTTGCCATTCCATTTTTTGAACCGTTAGAATTTCTTTTTTGTGGTTCAAAACCTTTTACAACAACATTTTTATATGTTTCACCTTTTGCAATTCTTAATATAGTTGTTTTATTTACTCCATACATTTTTGCTATTTCTGTTAAAGTAATTTTATTTTCCATAATCATTTTTTTAATTTTATAAACATCATCCTCTTTTAATGATGAATTAGCATGTTCGTAACCAGATTTTCTGCCTTTGCTATATTTAAATCCATTTACTTCAATATGTCTCCAAACTTTCCCAACATTTATATGTGATATTAAAGTTTCTGAAACATTAAATATATCAGCAATTTCTCTAATTCTATAACCATCTCTCAACATTTCTTTTATCTTTACAACATTTTTATCTTTTAATTTGATACAATCCCAATCACGATTCTCTCTATTTCTATTCATTCTTGGTTGAAATCTTTCAACTTCGACATGAATCCAAGAGTTGCCATAGTATATTGATTCTACAATCTCTTTCTTGATTCCAAACATTTTCCCAATTTTACTCATAGGTAAAGATGTATCTCTTAATAGCTCTTTTATTTGATACGCAATATCTTCATTTATATTTCCGTATCCAACAGTTCCTTCTCCACCTAATGTCATATTATATCCTTTATTAGATTTATAAAATGTATTATATCTTTTAATGTATTCTGTTTCTTTATTTGATAGTTCTTCATCGTTATAAGCACAATCAATAATTTCCCATTTAAAATTTTCCCAACCATATTTTCTTATAGCATTATATAAAATATTTGTATTTTCACATTTTTCACTTTTATATTTATGCTGTGCTATTCTATTGTTAAAAGGTTGTACAGTTTTACCTATATACTTCTTCCCATTAATTAAATTAGTACACATATAAATAATCCCAAAATAATTTCCCATTCAACTTCCTTCTTCCAACTCTCTAACTCTCTAAAAATTGCATCATTATTTGTTGAATTTGTCAAATTTACTCTTCATCAACTTCTACATCTTCTTCATTACCGTCTAAACTGAAATCTAAATTTTCATATTCCTCATCATTTATGTCTGTAGGTGTTAAATCTTCTTGGTAAAATTCTTCCATTTCCTTTCTTATTTCATCTGGAACTTCTGTAAGAATTTCCTTACCTATCAATCTATGGTAATAATTTGCTAAAGCAATAATGATACCATCAACAATATCTTCATCAAATTTAGGAGCAGGAGGTTTTCTAAATCCTCTCTTTTCTACTTCTTCCCAAATTTGAGCAAAACTTCTAATACCTGTAGCGTCATCAATACCTTTTCTATCGATAGGTCGGAAACCTGCTGATTTCATCATATCTTCATAAGTTTTACTAATTTTACTGTAATCTGTCCACTCTTTTTCTCTTCTTAATCTATCTCTGTCAACTGATAAATAAGCTAACTGCTTCAACATATCAATATGTGTAGGAGTATAAATTTCATGAGTAGCTATCATATCTTGATAGAATTTTTCTAGCTGTAAATATTCTTTCTTAGAATATCCTGTACCCCATTTATCAACCAATTCTTCTGAATACTCGATGATTTTACCTGTTGTACTTTTTACAGAATCGGGTGTATTTACAGATGATAAATCTATTTTACCTACACCATCAATGCCATCGCTGTTAGCAAATGTCTTACCTTTGTACTGTTGCAACGAGTTAATTTTACCAAGATAAGCACCAATAGGGTGTTTCTTATCTCTTCCTTTTAAAGCTTTTTCCCACTCGTCTTGATAAAAAGGCTTGTCGATTTGCCTTAAAAAGCTAATGACTTGTTCTATATTATCAACATCAATTTCATCTCGAACACAATCACGACAAATATTAATTCTTCCATCTGGAAATAATGGACTGTCAACTCTAAAGAAGAATGTTTCTGGTCTTAATCTTCCACATTTCCCTTGACATTTCTTTTTTGGAGTGGGAGTGCTTTTCTTTTTTCTTGTACTCATTTATTCCACTCCTCTCATTATGTTATACATTGAAATATAAAAAGAGTACATAATGTCCGAGCCGAAGGGAGAGGAAACAACTCGGACATTATCAAATCCTTCGTTAATAAGTGGTTTACAGAGCACTTTTTTCCGCATTTTGCAAAAATATTTATAAAATCAAGTTTTTATTAATCTAAATCACTAACATCTTCATACTTTTTAAGTCTTTCATAAAGCTCTACACAACGCTGTTCCAATCGTGTTATAGCTTCATCTTTTCTTTTTGCCATTTCATCAAATGTCTCTGCATCATCAAACATAAGTGAATTAAGCTCTTTGAGAGCTTGATTAATTTCTTTCTCGCATCTGATGCCGCTATGGTTTAACTTCATAAGTAAATCTAGGTATCTTGTAAGCTCTCTTTTTCTTTCATAAAAAATAACACTCTCTTGTATTTCACTCATCATCAATCATCCTTATCATCATATTTTTAGCTATGCACTAATTTTAATTTGTTTTACTTCATAATCCCCATTCTCATCAACTAGGATAATACCTTGTGATGGAGCGGAAACTAATCTACCATTTTCTCCGTAGCTGTCTGCACCCTTCATTGAGCCAAATACAACCACAGCTTTATTAATTCCAACTTCAATAATCTCAAAGTGGTGATAGTGACCCATTACGATTAATGAGTAGTCAACACCATCTAATGATGAATGTTTTGCCACTACGTTCTTATCTCTTGGGTTATCTAAGTCACCATGTACAAACTTAACATTTAATCCATTTACACTAATTGAGTGCTCATAATCTTTTGCTTGTTGGTATGCAATTCTTTCTACTTTAGCATTTTCGATAAACGACTTAATAGCTTGGTTTACACCTTTAACTGCGTGGTCGCCATTGATATTCTTCTTCTTATCGCTATTCAATCTATCATGATTACCTGCGATACCTGCTACCGTCACATTTAGCTTCTCATCTGCCAACCCCATCATAAACTTAATGATTAAGTCTGATGCCATAAGGATTTGTTCTTGTAGAGGAAATTCACAGCTATAAGCTAGATTGTGCATGTATGGATGCTCAATTGCGTCACCTAAATTAATTAAGTAGATATCTGTAATCTCTTGTGCCTTCGCTTCTGCAATAACCTTGTTCATGTAATCTTTCATTCTAGCTGTGGCAATTTCGAAATTATACTTATTTAAGTGAATATCTACTAAAGCACCAATATGTAAATCAGATAAGCCAACAATCATTTTTTTATCTGTCTTACTTACGATAGGCTTATACTTAAAGTGTAAATGAGAAAAATCATGATTATTAAATGCGTTGGCAATCTGCTCTGTAAATAAAGTATAGTCAATAATATCTCTTCTTACTTTGTTTAACTTTCTAAATTCATTTTGTGCTTCACGCTTTACATATGCATATTCACCTACTAGATTTTTGATAGAATCTAGTTTTTTGTCTGCAATCATATCTGCATATTTTTCTACTTGTGGCAACTCTCCGATAGATTTCTGATAATCTTTAATCATGCAACGATAGTTCTCGCTATTCTCTGCGTCATTAAATCCTTCTTCTTCCATCATCTTAACTAATTGTCGCCACGAGCACCTTCCGCTTGGTGAAGCTTTTTGAAGCTCAATCTTAATCTTTACTGCTGTATCTAGGTGTTCTTTTGTAACCTCTACTTTTTCGCCTTTCCTGTTAGTATAAGACTTCATTTTATTCACCCTTATTCTTCTGAATCATCTTCGCTAATTTCTGTAGCTCTATACACCTCTTCATCTCTTGTGATAGAAATAGAAACTTCTTGACCATGAAACTCTTTCATGAAGCTTAATAAATCTACTTCTTCAATATACTCATCTTGTTTACCTTTGTTTTTAACTTCATAGACTACAACTCTGTTCATATCTAGCTCACCTTTAGTCTTAAAAGACGCTGTTAGCTTTGCAAAAAATTGTAAATCTAATTTAAGCATAAATAATAAACCTCCAAATTTTGTTTTTAAATTTTTACATGAGACCATGTTTTTCCAGTAGCTATCTTGCTTAGATTTTTATAACTTACATTAAACATTTTCATAATATCATTTCTACTTACTCCATTTTTTAACATAGTCTTAATTTCTTTAACATCTTCTTCTGTTAATTTCGCATTGTGATGTTTGCTACCTCTCTTTTTCTCACTAATGCTTCTTCTTCCTTCTTCTGATATAGTTATCTCTTTGTTTTTATGCAATTCTATAAAACCTTTATCATTTTTCCATCTTTCTTTCATTATGCGTGACTGATTCTCTCTCATATCGTCTGTCCACGCCTTCTTGCATGATTCACTTATTTTTATCTTCACTTCTTTTGATAATGCCTTACCTACATTTGCTTTTCTTAATGCTTCAATATGTTCTTTTGATAATTTCATACATTTTCTACTTTCAATAAATTTTTTCTTGTGTTCTTCTGTCCACTTCTTGCCTAGCATTGGTGACTTAGCGTTATATGCTAGATTATACCCTATATCTTCATTGTAACACTGTGTGTAATCAAGCCAATATTGCTCTCTATTTAAGAGCACCGATTTATCCTCTACTATCTCTATAACTTCAAAAGTAAAATTATCTTCCCCATATTTATTAAAAGCTCTTTGTAAATAAATATTGTTATGATAGTTTCCTCGAAGTCTTTTTCTATGATGTAAAAATCTGTCATAAATATTTACAGCACTACATATATAAAATTTATTATTTATTATATTCGTAATTTTATATATACCCATCACCTTTTTATATTTCGTGCTACATTTAAACAATTTGATACCTCCTGTTATAGAAATTTTATATAATTATTTTTGACACTTGTTGCGATATACAATCGCTGTTAATTATAGTATATCATAATTATCAATTTTTGTCAAATTTATATAACACAAAAAGAGGTCTAGTATTATACTAGACCATTAAACCCCTTTTTACACCTTTTTACACCTTTTTACCACTAGAGGTTAGTCTTACACAGTAACATCTGCATATCTATCAGAATCAATAACTTCAAGCATAAGTTCATAAGGTGTTTTACTTACGTTGCTTAATACATTTTTAAATATTGAAGGTGAGAATCCGCTAACTAACTCAACTCCATCTTCATTCATTGTAAATTGAGTGTTTGACTGGAATGCATTAACATTCCAAAATGTTAGCAATGGCATTTTATATCCTGCTTCATTAAAGTCTTTCTCTAATTGTTTAAAAATATGCGTATCAACACCTTTAGTACAGTAATTGAATTGCATATCACTTATGATTATCACCTTACCAATCATTTCATCTTGTGGCAAATTATTCTTGACTGCAACATTAAGAATTTTACGGAATACAGCTTCTACATTAGTAGAGCTACCCCACTCTGAATTTGAAAGGTTTCTCACTTTTTCAACAATGTTACTACCAACAATTTGTTGAAGCTTAGGTCTGTCACTGAAAGTAAAGAAGTGATTATGGAATACTCCTTTGTTACGTTCTGCTAAGTAGATACCTAGAGAAATCGCAACCTCAATTGGAGTTCCATACATAGACCCAGAAGTATCAACTACAGCAATAGAATTTTCTTTGCGTTCACCAATGAAGTCTGGTAAATTATTCCATTGTGAGTCTAGTAGTTGAATTTCTTCTGATGTTAACTCTTTGTTTCCACCATAATTCAAAATATTACGACCATAAAAACCCCAAATATCACGACCATAATATCCTTTTAACGCTTTTCTAACAATGTCATATGGATACAATGTTTTAGTATTAATTTTTACTTCGCCTTTTGTAAGACTATCTAAAAACTCCGTATAACGCTCTCCATCATTACGAAGAAATGCTTTATGATAAATTAATCCTGCACGAGATGGTATTTTGCTATAATCAATAGATTCGTAATCTCTCTCAGTTAGTTTTGTTTCAACAATATTGATTTTATCACGAAGAGATGATAACATTTTACGATATTGTCTAGGTGTTAATCTTAATTCTTCTTGGATTATTTTTGCGTACTTCTTAGTTTTATAGGATGAAGCATTTAAGCTTGGCAACCATTTACCTAGTAGACTAGGATGGTCTACATTCTTATCTAATGACAATTGTTTTCTAACTAAATCAATAACGTCATCTTTAAGGTTTGTCTCTAACAACACCCATAAATCATCATATCGACCAAATTTTGGAATGAGATGTAAGTTCTTACGAAGTGCTTCTTTATTATGTAATGCTAAATGTTTTAATGCAACTCGGAAGAATCGTCTTTCACCTTGACCTTCTGTAATATCTCTTAGGTAGAATAGAGTTTTCATTGCTAGTAGCGGATTTTCAGCAAACGCTTTAGAAAATAGTTCTGCAACCTCTTGGTCGCTACGATTACGGAAAGCTCCACCCATAGAGAATAAGTCTAGTACAAATGATTTTGTGCTTGCGAAAGCTTTTGCCCCATTTGCAGTTCTTGTCTCATTAGCATCGTTTTTTAAGTATTCTAACATAATATCAATCTCCTTTACCGATTTCATTCTTATTAAATAAATTCTCAAACTCTAAACATTGATGTATTGCGTTTAAAATGCAAGAATTTATTTAATAAGCAAGGCACGAATATGTCTGTATGAATCTCTTTTTACAATCCTCCTAATGTGTAAAGTTTGCACATTCCGTAATTGCTGTACGTGCCTTTTAAGCAAATCTTTACTAGGCTCTAAATTATTGTCGTGTCGTTAATCAATAGCACAATGAGATAATAGAGTTATATGTAAGCTAACCAATATAATTTTATTTATTGCTGTATGAGCCTAATGTTATTTTTTATACTAGACACCATAATATGCTACTAAATTTAAATCTCTAAATAACAAAATAATAAAGTGTCTATTTTACGCTGTCGGTGTCTAAGATTATAAGAGAAGTTGAAAAACTGAGTAAAAGATTTAACTTCTACCCTGACATATATGTAGCGGATTGCAGGAATCGAACCTGCCCTCTCAGTGACATATGTACACTATTCACTAAGCGTTCTACCTTAAAACTATTCCGCATAATGTTATAGGTATTAGATTCAAACCAACAAACTTCTGGTTATAAGCCAGACGAGATGACCGATTCTCCACACAGTAATAATAATAACTAGGCACAGATTGATGGAATCGAACCATCTCAACATCATCTTTCCAAGACAACATTTTACCAAAGAAATTGTTTTGCTGTGTGTGCCTACTTTCACTACCAATGCATAATATAGCGTGTATGGGATTCGAACCCATGACCTCCACATTGAAAGTGTGGCGACTTTTCCGCTCGTCCAACACGCCATAATATAAATGTAAATCATTAAGAGGGAATTGTACATAACAACCCATTTCTTAAAGTCTACATTTAGTTTGCAACAGGAGCTAAACGAATCGAACGTTTACTTGTGGGGTTGGAATCCACCGTACTATCATTATACTAAGCTCCCATATTTTTTTGAACTACCACTAGGCTAAAGCCATAGTGGATTACTAAGAACATCAGTTATGTTTAAATAGCTGTCTCGGCAGGATTCGAACCTGCGACCCTCCGATTAACAGTCGGATGCTCTACCACTAAGCTACGAGACAATAATAATAATAAACTAGACACTATATAAACATATCCACCCAATTTGATAAGTTGTTCAGTTTGTTTTGCTGTAAGTGTCTATTTTCAATTATATCATAATTTTTTGTACTTGTCAAGAGTATATCTTATATCTCTAAAAAATATTCAAGGCACTAATTCATTATATCAATATAAATATCTTAATACTAACTTTAAAGATTAGAGATTGCTGTTCGTGCCTTAATTACAAATATAATATATCATAAATTTTTGCATTTGTCAAGTCAATATCTTACATTTCTTAAAAATATTTTTAAACAGTTTTTGATGTCGAGAACTGTTTAAAAATCGATTGTATATACATTATATCATAATAATTAATATCTGTCAACAGAGTGTCTTATATTAATTATTATGCTCCTGTAATAGAATTTTCTAATGCTTGTACTCTCGCTACTAAATCATTCCATTGTGATTCTGTAGGGAATCCATCAGCACCATTAGCACCGTCTTTTCCGTCAGCACCTTTTAATGATTCTAACCATTCTTGCTCTGTTCCTGTAAATCCGTTATCTACAGCAATTTCATATGCCGATTTACCATTAGCACCATCTTTTCCTGCTTGACCTGTATCACCAGTATCTCCTTTGTCACCCTTGTCGCCTTTAGCACCTTTTAGATTAGCGATAATTGACCAAGAAGAATTTTCTTTCTTATACAAGTCTCCGTTATCAGCGTTTAAATAAACATCTCCATCATTTCCTAAATCTGCTGTCGGTACTCCACTACCGTTTAGAAAATTCATTGCACTTCCTCCAATAACTCCACCAACAATAGTTACAGGGATTGCCCCATTTTTTGCTAATGGTTTGTAAGTATTAGTCTCTTCATCAAAATAATATTGCTCCGTCTGCGGAATCGACAATCTAGTTTCTCTAGTCAATTTTTATTCCTCCTTTAAAATATTAAATAAATCGACATTGTTATATTGCAGATATTGAAAATATTCACAATATAAATAAAATATTGAGTTACAAAACATTTGTCTAAAAACATCTTTACCAACATCATCAAATAAAACCCATAATTCATGGTTTCTAGTAAGACCTAGCTCTTCACTATGTTTTACTCTATTGTTGTTATGTAGAGATTTTATACTCCCCATCTCATCAACTAGAAGTATATCACCCTCTCTTTCTCCAACGTAACAATATGCTATAGCTCCAATCTTGTTATCGATTTTATTAATAATTTCGTTATATGTATAAGAGGGTGGATACTCCAATAGATATTCTTTAGTCATCTATTCTCACCTCCTTTCAGATGGTGAAACCCTCTATTAATCTCTACATACTATGGCTAAGAAATTGTCTATTCTATAATAACATTATATAGCTATTTTGTCAAATATGTTATCTTACATACGGTCAGCGATGTCTGCCACCCTACTGCGATATATATTTTGAAGTTCAACTTCACCGTATAAATCTTCACCTCTAAAGATTTCAGACACACGCTTCATACCATTACTTGTAGCATATACGTCTTTGTCTACTTGTGCGTGATAGTCTCCATCTATAATAACTTTTGTATTTTCTGAAATACGCTGTAAACCTAGCTTCATTAAGTCTGCAGTTAAGTTCTGGCTTTCTGTCATCCATACAATAGTTTTCTTTTCACCTGTTTCATATCCACGCAAATCAACAAACGGAAGAATGTCTAGGCGACCTTGAATTATCTGTCTTTCGATTTCAATCTCATCGCCAAATTTAGATTTAAGCATTACGCCTACAGATGATTGCATTAACTTCTCTAGTTTGTCTCCTTTATAGAATCCCATCTCTTGCGAATCCCTTACAGGAGTTGGGTTAACAAAAACTACTAATCTCTCATATTCTCCACGCTCAATTAAATGCCAAGATGTCTCTAATGCAATCTTAGATTTACCACTACCTGCACGACCCCTAATTTGAGTAAGCTGATTATTAAGAATGCTGTCTACAGCCATCATTTGATAGGCATCTTTTGGCACAAACTTATCGAATTGAGATGTTTTAAAGCTTAAATCAATCTTTCCACTTCTTTTATTTCTTTTTAATGTCTCCATGTACTTACCATTCCACTTAAAAATGTCAAGAATCTCTAAATTATCTGTTACAGCGTCATCATAAATAACTAAGTATTCATTTACTAACAAATTATATGTATTTTCGACCCAATTATTGTAAATCTTCTCTAATTCACTTTCCACCATGAAATCCTCTTTGAATCCTTTATGTTCAACAAATGTTGATACATTAGGATTTATAAACTCGATTCCAAACTGTTTACATTTTCTACGAAGTAGTCTATCGTTAGTAATAACTCCATATCCTTCATCATGAGCTATTTGTAAGATAATGTTATCAGTATAGGTTGGGTCTAGGTCGTCATCTAAAGTAAACTTGTAATCTTTAATATTCACATAAGCGTTATCATTTTCATCAATCTTGTTTTTGAAACGTCTGATTTTCCATTGAAGTGTTCTATCACTTTTTCTTGTTAATTCCAGATTTTCAATTTCTCTATTTACATGAGAAGGAATTAAAACATGATATTCGTCTAGCACATCTGGAAAATCAATTAATGTGTTTGTATCTGCAATGTATATCATAATATGCTCCCCTTTATTATATTATATTGTAGGTTTGATAAGCTCTTTGCCACGTTTACCATTTTTATATCTGTATCTTACGGTATCTTTATTTAATCCGTAATATTCTACTAATTCATTTATCGTGGAAAATTCCTTATCTCCACTATTACTCACTATCTCTAAGTTTTTCTAACCCTTCCTTCAAATTTTTAGAAGGTTCTATTCCAACTTTATAATAATCTTTGCTATACATATGTTCACCACTTTGAGGGTTAGCTATTTTCCTACCTTTTGCTTTACGGATATTCAATGTAAATAACCCCTGTATCTTGACCACTCTATAATTTAAAAGCGATTTTAGTAAAAGTTCTACAAAAACTTTTATAATAACTTTTACTTCATATTGTCGTATTCCCATATCTTTAATACGTTTGTCTTTAGAGACTTTTTTAATTAATTCTGATAAGTTCAACATATTCACTCCTTTGCTTGCAAACTAGCTTTTCACCAAAACTTTATTATTTTTGATTTCATCAAAATTTTGATTGTAGAATTTTATCGTATTATCATTATATAAAACTACTAAAATCTCTTCCATATAGGCTTCATTTGTGAAATCATAAACATCTTTTGCTTTGTTATGTACTTTATACTCTTCTACGCTATCGTCTATAACGAATATTTTTCCCATAAATTCAAATTCGTTATCAACATTAACGTAGCACCATTGCGAAGCTTTGGAGTTAGACATTACAGATAAACCTTTTTTTGCTCTGTTATTAGCCATTACTCTCCGCCTCTCACTTCATCAAATAAATTACTTCTATCTTTTTTACTTAAACTAGAAAACGGTATATCTTTTCTTCCACGATATAGCCTATTTGTTTTATTTCTTGACATTACCTCTTTATCCTCTTTATTAATGTCCTCATTATCTTTATGCCATACCAAATAATTAGATAAAGAATCTAAAAAGAACTTTACAGCATTACTATCCCAACAGTTATCAATTTCACTTTTCCATTGTTCAGTTAATTCTTCTACGATTTTAACCTTTTCATCTAAAGTAATATCATCTTTCAGTATATGCTGTTCACCATTAGGAAGTCGAATTTTCACTTTTTGCACCCCTTTACATTTTAAGTTTATTTTATATATCCCTGTGCCTTCATCGATTCCTTCCAGAGATTATTGTTGACTTCAACTATCTTGTCTACAATCCTATCAAACAAGTCGTAAGTGGCACTTTTCTTATATCCTATATCCATATTGCAAATGTCGTGTATTTTATTTCCTTCAAATAGTAGTTCTAATAGTTTCATCTGTTTTTGTTTAAAATTACATAATTTTATAGTAATATCTAAGGATGAATATAAAGCTATCAATTCTTGATTAAAATCAAATATATCTCCTGCTTTTTCAATATCAATATTCGTGTTAGCGTTATAAGATACATCAACTTTGCTTCTGTATAGGATTAGGTATTTCACTACGTTCTTATCTGATAGAGTTAAATTTTCGTATTCTCGTTCTTTTCTGCGTACATCTATCGATACAGCACCCAACCCTTTCACCTCTCTCTGTTGTATGTAGGGTTACTATATAACCCATATCTTTATTATATCATTATTTGTTACATTTGTCAAGAAAAACACACTATATAGAGGAAATAATCAGATTTAATATTTTTTCTTGACAAATATTTCTGCTAGTATTATAATGTAATCAGATGTTTGGCATGTTGCTTAAACAGAAACGGTCAAGGGGATGATAATAAATGACATATATGATTGAACACTTTGAAAACATACAATATCTGTATGGTAATAGTGCTTATGTGCAAATTCCAAACGATATTTTCAGAGACTTGTCTAAAAATATCAAAAATAAAAATGGAAACACGAATATTCAACAATCATCATTTGCTTATGCGTACATAGTTTGTGTAAGCTTCTTGTATAAGTATGCACAGTTTGTAGATGTTAATAATGGAACGTACTTACAGAACACAGATATAAAGCAAATATTAGGATATAGTAAATCGACAAAATCAATCGACCATATAATAAAGAGAGATGGTGTACTAGAAAAAATTGGATTATTAAAGACAGTTAAAGACTATCCTATTTCTGTTGTGTATAGTGAAGATGAATATAATAATGTCAAGATAAGAGAGTTTGTAACTTTAAGTATGATAGATAAAAATCTCCCTATCTATAAAACAATTAAAAGCATTGTCAAAAACAGAAATTACGAAGTTAAAGAACCTAGTTTCATGTTTGAATATAATGGAGAGGTTGGTAGCTTATATAATTATTCAAACACACATAAAGTTACTATAAAAGAGTTTATCAAACTTGTCTATGACAGCCAACTGGACAATATCGATTTAATGTTGTATTTCTTTTTCAAATCAAGATGTTACAATTTAAATAAAGGAAACACGAAGTCAATACCTCTTTTACAAATTATCAATAATATTGGTATTGGAAAGGACGCTTTCTACTCTCATCTTAAAGTAATCAAAGACAGAAAGTTATTATCAGTAAATCATAAAGAGTGGGCTAATGATGGTGAAGGAGAATCAAACGAATATTGCTTTATAGGCGTTTGATTTTTATTTTTAAATTTTTTAGGTGGTTGCTTAAACCGACAATATAACAATATATAATATATATATGTATATATCTATATATATAATATTATATATACATAATATAATACAATATGATTAGTAATATTAATATTATTATATATATAATATATTATATATTGTTATATTGTCGGTTTGAACTACCTGCTAAAAATACAAAAGAAAAACCTGCTAAAATGGCAGGTTTAAACAACTTCTTTTTTATTTAACTCTTTTTGTAAAAGTTCTACACATATAATGATTGTATCTAAATCATCATCTATTTTTGAATCCTTTACATTCGAGATGATATTCACCATTTCCTTCCATGCATTTTCATAACTCATTGATGTAGCACTCCTTTCATGTTGTTTAATACATTATATGTTAGTGATTCAAAAATATGACTAATTTTTATAAAAATTTTTAAATTAAAAGTATGCTTGACAAAAATATATATGTATGCTATAATAAAATTATAATGATACTTGAAGAGAGGATGATATTAATGACAGTAAACGAAAAGGTTATTCAATTTAATACTAAAGATGACAAGAATGTTTGGAATTGCATAAATACATTTTTAACTCGTACAGAACAAAATAGTCCAAATACAAGAGAGACTTATGAAAGAGCAATTCGTGATTTTTTTAGAACGATGAGAAATAAAGAGTTAGAGAATCTTGTTGAGAGCGACTTAATTTTTACAAAACCTCAAATTGAAACTTATCAGACTAATTTGAAAAAGCATTATAAATCAGCTACTGTAAATAATAAAATTTCTGCATTAAAGAAATGCTATATGAAACTTGAAGATTACGGATTTGATGTTAAAGCTTCATGGTTTAATTTAGAGAGATACAATGAATACGATAAAGAATCTTATGACGCTTTAACTCACCAAGAAGTTATCGATGTTATTAACTTAGTTTCAAAAACAAGAAAAGGATTTGAAAAGGCGTTATTGATTCGTGTCGCCTATGCAACAGCATTTCGTAAGACAGCTATTCAAAATTTAAAATGGACTGACCTTATTAATCGTGATGGTCAATGGTTTTTAAAAGCTTTAGATAAAGGTAATAAATGGGATTATAAGAAAATATCAGATGATTTATATAATGAATTGATGAAGCAAAAAAATTTGGTTGGTGGAGAAAAAATATTTCAATTAACGAATAAATCAATCAACAAGATGATGAATTACATTCGTGAGAATATGAATTTTGGCGAAAGAAACATTACATTCCACTCATTCAAGAAATCAAGTATTAAAGAAGTTGCGTTGCTGACAAACTACGATTTAAAAGCTATGCAACGACAAGGTAATCACGCCAATATAACAACTACACTAAATGATTATATGGCTGAAAAATCGTTAGATGAATTGGTTATTGTCGACACAAATTATCGTGTACCATTAGAAAAGTTTGATGAGTTATCGAAAGAGGAATTATTGAATATGATTAAAAATGCAGATAGGAATGTCCAAATTAAATTGTTACAAAGTATAAACGCATTATGATAGCCACAGAAGCTCAAATTTGCCCTCTGTGGCGTTTTTATTTGCTTAAATGACTTATTATATTCGGAGAAGTTGAAACGTCTCTAATAGCCTTTATTTTAATTTCTGTAGCACGTTGCTTAAACCGACAATATAACAATATATAATTATTTATTTATATTATTATTATTGTATTATATTACTATATATTATTATTGTTGTATTATATTACTATATGTTATTAATAATATATTATATATTGTATATTGTCGGTTTGAGCTACCTGCTAAAAATATTACTCAAATTATAGAGAAATTCTTTGTAATTTTCATAATAAACTCCTATGCCGAGAACTCCATTCTCTTTGCATTTTTTATTGAAGAAATCTACCCTGTTTAAATCTTCTGTAACGAAAATCAATAACGGAAAATTTAGGAACTCTTTTTCCCATAATTTAGATAATTTGTATTTTTTATATTTAATAATTTTATCACGGATTATTGGAGGTTCTTTATATCTAATATTTTCGCTTGACGTATCATATTCAATAAACGCAAATAATTCCTTGTTTTTAAGCTTTAACCCTAATAGAACATCTGGTATTAGAACAACATTATCTTGACTGTAAAATAGTTCTATTGGCTTTTCAATCACCCATTTAGACAATTTATTGCCTGTTTCTTCACAGAACAGTATCGTGTCAACTTCTAATTGATTGACTCCGTTGACGTGGCGAAAGTTTGCTGGTAACTGTCTATGAATATATTCAACACCTCCTAAAACGTGCTTATTTTGCCTTATACGCTGTTTAAATGGCACTCCGAGTATTAAACTACCTGCTCTGTCTAAAGCGACCACAGCAGGCGTATTTCCACATTTAAAACGCTGTGGCTCATGCACCTTATCCACCACCATAGAATTAAACATTTTACTTATAGACCTATTGATTATTCTTGTCCTGTTCTTGTTACTTAAATAACGATAAGAAGGAGATATGATTTCCAACATATCCCTTCTTACCAGTTTTCTGTAATTTATTATTTCTAACAATTCAATCTCTCTATCTGTCAGTCTCACATTAGTATCAACCCAATCTTTATTTATCCTTTTAACTTCAAATCTTTCATACCAACCTTTTTTAACTCTTCCCATTTATCCTCTTCCACCTCATCACCAAAAGCATTTTTTATTGAATTTTCAAGCATTTCATAACTACGTTCCAAATTGTCATCACGTACAACCTGTTTAGGTCTACCATATTCAGAGTTATATGAAGATAGAAAGTTAGAATCTTCATTTCTATATTTCTTAAAATCTTTATTCTTGTCGAGATGTTCCAATAATCTAGCTTGAAACACGTGATTCTTATTTTGCCATGCGACCCTAAATATTCCACAGAAATCCATATTCATCAAGTTGTTAAAATCTGCTATTGTCATAGGTTGTAAGAAGTCGCTCAATGATTCAAATGCTTCTCCACCACCTTTAAGCATGATTAAATTACAACCATTATCCATAATTGACTGCTTTATATCGCCCTCTAATCCACGACCTGCTTTAGCTAATGATGACCACCCATGAAGAGTTAACCATAATCGCAATGAATATTTTCTAGGCTCTTTAAATAAATCGATAAATAACTTTCCTACAAGTGGAATGTCTATGATTTGATGTATCTCATCTATAACTACTAATGTCTCTGGTCTATATTCACGACCTGCAAAACCTGCTTCACGAGATAACGCAACATTCCACACCTTTGTAAAATAATGTGCAAATATGAATTTTCTGTATAGTGCAGATACACCAGATTTCGGAATATATACAAGTATTAAGTACGCACCATCTTCGTCTCCGTCCATCATCTTTCGGAAATTTAGCTTTACATTTCCATCCTCATCTCTTAGTGGTCTTTGTGCAATACAATCCCATAATTTTTGGTCTCGCTCTAGCTGACTAAATCTATTTTCAATAGTTTGTATAATCTTTTGTGCTTGACCTTCCATAGCCATATTATCATATGTTTTTATTTCTAACTGTAACCTTCTGTTTTTAATGTATGGTAATATCTTTGTCTGCCTAAACTCATCATCAACCAATGTTCTCATTGCTTCAATATATCCCCAATCTTCGTTAATTTCATGAATACATTGAAGTGCTGAAATAAACCATCTATCCATAGATATAGACTTATCTGATTGCAATATTTCAAGTACAAGCCTAGCTTCCATTTCTGCAAGAGTATAAGCATAATCTTCATCATTCATTATCTTTGTATTAAACTCTGCTAAATCTGCATTATTAACTGCAATAGGATTGTTAAAGTTTGAGTGGTTAAGAATGACAACTCTATCTTTTAACCAATCTGGTACTCTATTATAAATATTCGTAATCATTACACCATCAGCTACATCAAAAACAACAACAGATTTAGACTGTTCACGCCAAACTTCCCTGTTTGGTAAATGAGCACCAAATGTATATAACACTTGATTTTCAGAAGCAGAAGTTTTACCGCTACCCATTCCACCAAATACCATTGTCGCTGTACTTCGGTCATCAAGTTTAGTTTTCTCTTTTACATATCTTCCTTTTTCTGTCCACAACTCACGTTCATAACCACCAAAATATAGTCTTTTACTTTCTTTGTCTAACGTTTTTGCAAATGGTATAGCACCATTACTGTTGTCAAAGAAATCGCTATTGATTTCTGTTCTTGTGAAGTTGTCTTGCATTATATGTTTCTTATATTCTTTTAGTGTTTGTTTGCTCGGTAGCTTTAAAATATTTTCCATTTCTTTTTCAAAATAAATATCTTTTGTTTTATTTAAAATAGGAGAATTATTTTCTACAGCTTTTATGATAGATTTTATCCCACGTTTTGTTTTAATATGAGTTACGATAAATTTATTATCTCCATCGAGTGTTGAAAAAGCTGTTTCTATATTTCTAAATGCGTGTCTTATCTTTTTATCATCGTTTGATTCACCAAGTACTCTTATTTGCATTTTATACCCTTTTGAATTTGCGTGTAACTTTTTATCGCTATACTGTAATTCAAATAATTCCTTACTTTCTTCCTTTTCAACTTTTTCAGCACCCATTAAGTCTTCAATCAACTTTGTAAATTCATCAAATATAACATTAAACATATCCATTGTTCTTCCTATTATTCCACCAAATGTAAACGTATCCTCTCTTGCAGGTACTTTACCTTCTTTAAACTGTCTCATCTTAGAGTTTGCTTTATCTTTCCAATTATTGTTTACAGGTTCTATATTGTAATCTATTAAAAGTTTATCATTTTCATCTAGGGTAGAAGCCAAAGAAGCTATAGAAGAGTATAGTGAATCATCTTGCTGTTTACCGTATTTCATCGATAACGCATAGTGGTGTCGCATATGCACTTCCATAACTTTAGCTCTCGTAGGATTAAATTCTATTATTTTTTCATTAACTTGTGTAATATCTACTTGACCCCAATCTTTTTTAATTGCACTAATAAACCCTTTTGCCCATTTTTTAGGTACAGTTAAATAGAATCTCATTTCACCATTTGTGATAGCAACTTTATAACTGACAACGTCATTCATTTTAACTTTAATACCATCTTTATAAAATCGTATTCTTTCTGGTGCATAAAATTTCGAGAAGAGACCGCTAATAGTATTAAGTAACGTATCTGATGTTGAATTATAATATATATCTTCATCAAAATTAGTAATACCTTTCAGATTTCTTTGTGGTCTCCTTTTACTTTTACCGAAACCAAAATAGTCATCCATAGATAGATTTTCTGGTGAATTATTAGGTGTTATTTGATATGTTACAACAGGCTCACGATACATCTGTACGAAATTTTTAAAATTTATTGATTGTATTTTAGGTTTTAGCCTTGGTAATGCTAGTTGCATATTATTTCACCTCTGCTTTTTCTTGTTCTGAATAATATTTATAATCTTTATAATAACGATATGCTGTTTTTGCAACGTAACTACCTGCTATACCATATCCAATCTTTACTACAGTATCAATAATAAATCCAACTTTCATCAATAAAGCAAACTCCATAGTAAATCTCTCCTTTTTAGACATTATTATTCAATCGCTAACATTTTGTAAAAGAATGTCGATAAGAAATAGAAAAACCATAATGGTAAAATCCATTTTGTAAATTTATTCCTGCCTACTAAAAATGTTCCAAACATAAATATTATTGCAGGTGCTAAGAAGAATATATCTCCGTTTTTTAATATAAATATGCTAATATCTCTAAATAATTCCTTGAAAAAATCTTTTACTACTTCGAAAAATGATTTACCGTATACTGCATAAAAAAATCCTTCCTCTTTCCAAGTTTTCATAAAATCCCAAAAATCACTCCAACTATCTTTGATACCATTAAAACTCATCCCTGACGCACTTGATTGTGGCAAATCTGTAACTATAAGTTCATCTGGGTTTATAAAATTACCACTATCATCTTTCATTCCAAGATGTAGATGAGCACCTGTTGAGCGTCCTGTATTTCCAGATAGAGCAACAATTTGACCCTCCTTAACAACATCTCCTACCTCAACTTTAAATTCGCTTAAATGACCCATTATAACCGTTTGATTATCGTTTGTTTCTATAAATATGCCTTTGCCTAAGTTTTTATCACCATAATCTACAATATTTTTTACGACCCCATCAACAGGTGAATATAATTCAGTTCCTTCTGGTATTGCAAGGTCTATACCTGTATGACCATTTGGGTGAATACGGCTAACATCACCAAAGTCGGTTGTTAATCTATACCAATCATTACCATTTAGCTTGACTTTCATTTGACAACCCTCCTTGACAAGCGTAATAAATAATGATATACTTAATTAAAATATATGTTAAGGTGGTGTATATTATGCAGGAAATCTGGAAATCTTTAAAAGGTATTGTTGAATACGGTGACTATTATGAAGTTAGTAATCTAGGTCGAGTGAGAAGTGTAGATAGGGTTGTTTGTTGCGGAAATGGTTTTAAACGAATTAATGGTCGTATGAGAAAGCTGAAAACAGAGAAAAATGGATATACTTCAATATCATTGTCTTACAATGGTAAAAGTAAAACCTATAAGGTACATAGGTTGGTAGCATTAGCTTTTATACATAATCCAGAAAACAAGCCAGAAGTAAATCATAAAAATGGAAATAAATCTAATAACTTGGCTAGCAATCTTGAATGGGTGACAGTATCAGAAAATACACAACATGCATATGATAACGGTCTTACAAAAGGGAGAAATGGTGAAACTCACCATAACTCAATACTAAAAGAAGAAGATGTATTGGAAATAATTGGATTGTGGGAAAGTGGAAAATATACTAAAAAAGAAATATCGAAAAAGTTTAATATCAGTCATATGGATGTAATAAGAATCCTAAATGGAGATAGGTGGTCTTATCTAGGATATAAAAGCAATAAAAGAAATAAACCAAAAAAATCCTTAACAGATAAACAAAAGAAAATTGTTAAAGATTTATATGTCAATAAAAAATCTCACACCCAACAGCAATTAGCAGATATGTTTGATGTAAGTAGAGCTACAATTCAAAGAGCGATAAAGGAAGGTTAATTATTTATAAACACCTTCCTTTATTTAATTTCGACTCCTTAAATCTATCAGCATTTTTGTGCTTATTTGGTCTAGCAACTCCACAATCCATGGCGTGACAGCCAGAAGCATATACCATTTCCCATAGGTAACAAATGAGCTAATCCCTGTTCCAGAATCTTTGCCAGCTCTATGCTCTTGATAAAATGATTGAGCTATTTTAATAGCGCAGAATACTTTACCTATATCAAGAATCCAAGGGAAAATATATTCCATAAAAGCATCCCAAAATACTCCTGCACCTGTTGTATTTGCAACTGCTGTTGCTACAACCATCCCTACAGGTGCAATAGAGAATGCGTAATTGTTAGAAAATTTAGAAACTCTTCTTATAGGTTCTGGACTAATTTTTCTAACTTCATTCATCTCCTTTTTTATTTTCTCACCAACTAACTCCATCTCTCTGTTGCCATTTAGTCTGAATGTCATCGTTGACATTTTTAATCTCCCCTTTATTAAAAGTGTAAATCTTAAAAAGGTGAGCACATCGAAAATTTATATTAATATAAGTCTGCAAATTTGTAAATTCGTCAAATGCTCTACAGAATAACCTTTTTAGTCAATGTAGACATACTAAATAATATTTGGTATACCCTAATGGACGTTTAGTAACGAAACCAAACCACTAATTGCCAAGCTTATCAAAGCTATAACTATTCTAACTATATCAGCACCGAATATAACTAAAAACGATATGATTATAGCCATCCTAATAAGATGACTTTTTATAAATTTTTCTCTATTTTTTACACTTTTTTGCACATTTTTTGCATTTTTTTGATAAAAATCGCTAATTTTTTGTAATTTTTGCTCATTTTTTGCAAAAAAATCGCTAATTTTAACTGTTTTCATCAAAAACACCTCACCTTAATGGTTAAAATAAGAAGAATGACTTAAGTGCTCTAGCTACGCTTTCCCACACAGATAATTCAGATATAGCAGAAAACTCCATCCTATCTTCTATAGATAAATCTTTAACCCAATCAATTAATTCTGGCATACTGTCTACACCCATATCTTTTAGTTCGCTCGTTAAATCAATCATCATCTCCGTTGGACTGCCATTCTCAATCTCGACACCACCGATTTTAACGACCATCTTAACCGCTCCTTTAAAATGTTTTTTAAATTTTTATCTTTAATACACTATATTCTCATCATTTTTAAAATATGTTTAAAATTTATAAAAAGTTTCCCACATCTTTATTCTTTGGTTTACTGTATTGTTGTTGAGGGGAAAAGTTTGCCCCACCATTATGATGAATACCCCCATTATCTAGCATCTTAGCAAGTAATTCTTTTATTAAACCACTAAATGAATCAGACTGCTCTAATGCAAATTTTAATAATTCCATTTGTCTAGGTGAGTTCTTGTTAAAACTGACCCCTTGCGTTAAATAAGCTCCTTTAGTTCTACTTTTCATTTCTTCAATCTTCTTATCTACATTATCCATTTTAATAATCCTCCTCTTTGACAAGCGTAATAAATAATGATATAATCATAGTAAACTATATTATAAGGTGGTGCTGATTATGCAGGAAATATGGAAATCTTTAAAAGGCGTTGTAAAACATGGCAATAATTATGAAGTAAGTAATTTTGGTCGTGTTAGAAGTGTAGACAGAATAGAGTCGTATAATGGAAAGACTAGAAAAAGAAAAGGTAAAATAATTAAAAGCAGATTTGACAGTCACGGATATCCTATTGTATTACTTTATTTAAATGGTATGTCAAAATTTTATAAAATACATAGATTAGTTGGTCTTGTGTTTTTAGACAACCCAGACAATTTACCAACTATCAACCATAAAGATGGAAATAAGAAAAATAATCACATTAGCAATTTGGAATGGGCAACATATGGCGAAAATAACAAACATGCCTACGATAATGGTTTGAAGCATAAGAAATTATCAAAAGAAGATATTGAATACATACAAAAAGTGTATAAACCTTATGATAAAGAGTTTGGCTCTAGGGCGTTATCTAAAAAATTTGGTGTGAGTCAAGGTAGGGTAAGTGGTGTTGCAAGAGGTGTTAACGTATAACACCTCTCTTTTTATGACATATTAAAAGCTATAGACCCTAAAATATACATTCCAATAGCATTTGCCATTTTAGGATTATTCATCACTATAGACTTTGGAAAATATTTTTTAATGTTTTCAACTAATAATTCATCTAAAGCTCCACCTCCTAATAGATAAACATTATCTCTTTCATTCCATATAGACATTAATCTTCCACATATATAATCTGCTAAAGCTTCTTGGCTATAAGAATCATTTAATGCTTCTAAACCCTTCCCTTTAAATGTCCCACTTTCAGAATCAATAAATCTATTTACGCCATCTTCATATAAAGTTGTAGCATAACCTACTGTTCGTGAGCCTAAATCAATAAATCTATTTTTACCTTGTGGCTCTTCAATCCAGAATGCAACTGCTGTTTCTGGTGCGACTTTAATATCCATTATAGTGAAAGTTTTCTTATGACCATTTACTGTTATAGAATGTTTACCTAATAATCTTTCGATTATTCCATACTTTTCTTCATCGTTATGCATTGTAATTGGTACTGATAATATAACGTAATTTGCGGAAAATCCGAATTGATGTATGGCAACTAGTGCAGATAAATCAAAGAATAAATGTTGTTTTGTATCGGTGTGCATTTGTAGAGGATAAGGGCAATCGTATTTAGCAAGAGTTCCCATCACATATTTCTTTCCTTCATACTCAACAATATAATCGTATTTTCCATTAATATCTGTCAATGTTCTATTTCCATACAACCCTTTTACTGATGGGAAACATTCTTTTGTATTTTTAGTTACCACGCAAGTTGAGCTTCCTCCATTATCTATAGCGATTACGCCACTACTTATTGTCATTATTTAAAACCCCTTTCAATTGATTGTTAATACACTATATGTGTTTGAAACTGTTTTAATGCATGTTTAAAAAGAGTATTTTTTTAAGATTTTTTATTGACAAGCATGAAAAAATATGGTATATTATATATAGTTGAGAAAAATTGATAAGAATTACAGAAAATATCATTAAAACAACGTATTTTTTCTCGACAAATACACATAATAATGATATAATGATATTATAAATTGATAAGGAGAGTGGTTTTTATGGGAATCGAAATTAAAGTGACCCCAGTTAGAGAATTATTTTTTAATGAAGATAATTTCTTTGGTATTTATGGTTGTGAAGTAAATCCAGACTACATCAATAAAGTTAAAATAAATAAATGGGGAAATATTTCAATTAAAGGGTCTATACCTAGATTAAGTATCGGTGAAGAATATACAGTTGTTTTAAAGGAAGATATTGATAGCAAGTATCAAGGAAGCTACATTATTGATACAATTAAAACAGATAGACCTAAAACTAAAGAAGAACAAAGAAAATTTTTAGAAGCTATCCTCACACCTAATCAAGTTGAAAACATTTATGATGTATATAGTGAAGATGATGATATTGTAGGAATGATTGAAGATGGAACATTTGATTATACAAAAGTTAAAGGTCTTGGACAAGTAACATTTGAAAAACTTCGTAAAAAAGTATTAGAAAATGTCGATTTAAGCGAATTATTATCATTTTTATCAGAATATGAAATTAAATACAATTCTACAATTGCGAAGCTAGTTGAAAAATATGGGAATCCACAAATCGTAATCGAGAAAATCAAGAAGAATCCATATTTATTAACAGAAGTTAAAGGTATTGGATTTAAGAAAGCTGATGAAATTGCTAAAGCAATTGGTTTTGATATGAAATCACCTCACCGTATTAAATCATGTATTTTCTTTTGTATCAGTGAAGAAAATACAAGCGGTCATTCTTGGATTGATTACAAATCTCTTTTAAATAAAGCAATCGACCTTTTAAACATCGATAAAAATTATATCGAAGAAGTTTTAACACAAGAAATTGAAGGAATCGTTAATGTGGATGAGAGATATACAACTAAAGCGGTATACAATGCAGAAAAATATGTTGCAATGAAAATGGTGCAATTCAAAACACAAAGCAAAAAAGTTTTTGAAACAGAAGAGTTAGACAGAATGATTGACGAATACTGTGAAGAGAATAGCGTAGAGCTTGAAAAAAATCAGCGACAATTTTTCCACGATTGGAACGAAAATAATATTTTACTATTAATTGGTGGCGGTGGAGTCGGTAAATCATGGATTCAAAATATTCTTCTTAAATTTATTGACAAAAAACATTTATCTGTAGCTTTACTTGCACCTACGGGTAAAGCAAGTAAAGTTATGACAGGATATACAGGTCGTCAAGCATCAACAATCCATCGTAAAGCAGGAGTTTTTGAAGATGCAGAAGAAGGCATTAAAGATATTATGGAAGATGTAATCATCATTGATGAAGCTTCTATGTGTGATGTATTCATCTTATCAAAATTTTTCAAAGCATTAAAGAATCATAATGCACGAATCTTATTTATTGGAGATGATTTCCAATTACCTTCTGTTGGTGTAGGTAACTTCTTATATGATGTAATTCATAGTGAAGTTATTAAAGTATCACGATTAAAGAAAGTATTCCGTCAAGAAGATGGTGGTATCTTAAACGTTGCAACAGATACTCGTGAAGGTAAAATCTTTTTAAACGATACAGCGGAAGGTCGCATTGTATTCGGTAAAGATTGTGTATTCTGGTTGGTTGACCAAGAATATATTCGTGATGGGGTGCTTCATAACTATAAACGAGTTATTCAACGTTTCAATCCAGATGATGTTGTAATCTTATCACCAACAAACAAAGGAAAATTGGGAACAATTGCATTGAATAAAGAAATTCAACAAATTGTAAACCCGCCTTCACCAATGAAGAAAGAGAAAACTGTTGGTCGAAAAGATAATCCAACAACATTTAGAGTTGGTGACAGCGTAATGAACGTTGTAAACACATATGGTGTTGAAACTTTAGATGGTGGAGTAGCAGACATTTTTAACGGTGATACAGGTAAAATCATTGACATTGATGAAAATGAGAAAGTATTCATTGTTGATATTGATGGTATCAAAGTTAAAATTAAATTTGGTAACGTACTGTCTCAATTGGTACACTCTTGGGTTACAACAATCCATAAATCACAAGGTAGTCAATATAAAGTAGCTATTGTAATTGCAGATAAATCAATGGCTTATCAGTTAAACGCTAATCTCCTTTACACAGGATTTTCACGAGCTAAAGAATATATGTTAGTATTAACACAAGCACAAACAACTAATCGTGCATTAAAAAAATTTGCTAACATGGAACGTAGAAGTTTTCTTCAAGAATTTTTACGTATGTATAATGCAGAAATGGAGAACATTGAGCCAATCGAAGAATTTGGCGAAATCGAATTTGAAGAATCAATTGTAGATAGCAACAATGTCGATGGGCAGCTAAATGAGTATATCAAAGATAACTTCTAAGGAATTGCATAAAGCAATTCCTTTCTGGTATGTAAGATTTATTTTTGACAAATAATAAAAATAATGATATAATAAATTATAAGAGAGGCGTTAATAAACGCATGAATCTTAAATTGAAGGAGATGTGTTATGTGAATATTTTTGATAATAAGAAAGTTTTAGGTCGTATCAAAGATACATATTTTATTGGTGAGGTTATCACTATCAACTTAGTAACAAAGAAGGTTATGTTAGATAACGATGGTGAGCAACGAATTGAGAAGATTTCAGATGTTGAATTTTTAAGGGAAGCGTTTGTATTACATGATACAATCATTTTTGATAAGGACGTTTTAGGAGACGTACATGGAAATATGTATATGGTTGAACTTCATGAGAATGATGAAGTTACATTCCATATGTTAAATGAAAACCTTGAAACAGTTAAAGTTGGAGAACGAATTAAGATTACAGATGACCGAATTAGTGAACTAGAAAATATTGTAGATTTAGTTGGTAACATCTATGAATTACGTGCAGGATTACCAAAAGAGCCACGATTTAATTTCGCTGTTGTTAAAGACTTTAATGGTAAACATTATACATATTTCTTTGCGTTAAATAACAAAGAAGAGAAAGTAATTGACTTAATTAAAGTGAATACATTAATCGGTGATGAAGAGCATAAACGAATAACTTTGTCTTATGAAGATTATACAGAAGCTATCGAATGCGGTATTTACAAAGAAGTGTCAGACCAAGAGTTTGACAACTACCTAACAGGCTTCACATATAGTCAAGGTGATTCAGAAGAAGTGTCTGTCGCTTGCGGTGTAAACTGTGGTTGCAATTTATTCTGTGAACAGAAAACCAAATCCGAACAAGAAGAAACTGATAAAACTAATAAATCAAACGAAACTGTTAATCCAGACGACAATAAGTGTAAATTATGTGGTCGCAACTTAGATAAATGTTATTGTAGTCTATGGGATTAGTAAAATGGAATAATCTCAATCTCGTGCTGAAAAAGCATAATCTGAAATTGAGAGAAATACAAAACTTAAATATAAGGTTAACGAATTTATAGTCTAAGGGGTTGCGGTAAACACCCCTTCCCTTATTTTTATAAAAAATGGCAGGTGAAATAAATAATGTTATTAGAGCTATTTGTATGGTTATTAATTATATACATAGGATTAGGAATCGGATTATATTCATATGCAGTATTCAAAACATTTCAAATTTTGGGGGTATGGAGTTTTAAAATGACTAACAAGCATATTGGAATTTTTACATATCCTTATTGGTTATTATTTTGGCTAGAAAAGATTATTAATGGGTTTGATGGTAGTAATAATGTCAGAAAAGATAAATTTCAAAAGAATGTGTGACCATTGTGTAAGAGATGGATATTGATTTAGTAATTGATGTTGAAGCGTTAGCGAAAGAATCAGAGAAGTAAGGTGATGGCAATGAGATTTAAGATTGGTGATAAAGTCAGAGTAATTAACAAAAGCTTAGAATCATATAATTCTATTGGTACTATTGTCGACATTGATGAAGATTGGTCTCATCCATATGAATTAGATTTTGATGGTCAAGAATTTGATGAAGAGTTATTTATGGCGACAGACCTGTCTTTAGTGGAAGAAGCGAAAGTTATAGAACTTAAAAAACCTAGAGATTTCATCAATATTAAATTCCAAAAAGGTACTGTATTAGAGAATGGTGTCAATGGAGCACAAATTGAAGATGTAATTGAAGTATTAATTGAAAGATTACAAGGATTTCAGAAAGGCAAATTCTCTTGTCGTGAGAATGCTCTAGCAATTACTAAATTACAAGAAGCTAGAATGTGGCTTGAAGAGTGTACTCGTAATCGTAAAAAACAAGGTGTAGAAGGTGAAAATATAAACCATGAGTAAAGTCGTTATTAAATCGTATTATATCATTAAGATTAAAAATCATCAAGGCAAAGGTGATTCTTATTTAGCAGGAAATATCGAAAAAGATGGTATATTACTAACCAGAGACAAAAGTAAAGCTACCAGATTCGAATATTTCGGACTTAAAGGTATGGAAAAATCTCTTGAAATGGCAATGAAATACATATCAGAACTAAAGGAGAAAGGAATTAAAGAAGGTATTACTATTGTTGGTGGCGACATTATGGGAGACATTAGTGATATTGAAGATATTGAAATCATTGCCAATATGAAGTTTTGGAACAACATTATCAATGATGACTTAGTTAATGGAATGATTGAAATGTCTAAAGATGAAGATGGAGAACCTACAGAAAATTATGTTTATATTTATAAGTTTTTAAACCACGCAAAAAGATTGAGATTCGGAGATATTATGAATGTTGTTGCAAACTGGAACAGGTTGGACGATGTCGTAAAAGCAAAATTAGCTGTTGGATATGCAGGAAATTATAACGCTAGTCGCTTTATGTTACTTATGGATTACTTGTCAAGCAATGTTTTAAACAATGCCGAGAATTTCAAAAATCTGATAGGTGGTTAGTTAAATTGATATTCCATGTTTACGATATTAGAACAAATGAAACGTTGTTTTATAGTGAAGATAGGAAAAAATGCCATCGGTTTATAAAAAATAGCGACAAAGAGAAATATTTGAGAATCCATTGGACTTTTAAAAATAATATAGGAGGGATAATAACTTGAAGTTTAATGTAGGATTGCTTAATTTATTAACTATCGTATTTGTTGTATTAAAGCTAGTTGGTGTTATCACTTGGAGTTGGTGGCTAGTATTGTTGCCAACAATTATTTGGTTAGACATCCTTGTATTATTTATATTATTCATTTCTTTTATGCTGTCATTAGTTAATCGATTAGTTGAAAAAAGTAGAGGCATAGATTGTGATAATAAAGATAATGATGCAGAAGATTTGTTTAAAAAGATTGAGAAAAATTTAAGAAGAAAAGGTAAATAGTTGGGAGACACTCGAAATGAGTGTCTACTATATTTTGTAAACCTTCCCTTCTACATCACCTCTCCCTTTAACATAACTATTTATCCATACTTTCTTACCTGTTTTCTTATAATATCTCCAATGCCCCCTTACCGTCCATGATTCCACGTGTCGTTTATATTTCATTCCTGTTGGTTTTTTGTTAAAGTCAAAGGTATACTTTTTAGAGTGTATTTTGACATAGTTTGATTTCTTGTTACGAGATGTAATCTTGCCCTTCTTTTTCTTTTTAATTAACTTGTTAGTATTAGATTGTACTACATGGTCTTGTTTATGTGTCATATATTGAAATATATCAAATACAATAAGGATATTAGTTAATGCTACTTTCTTGCGATATTCTCTACTAAGCATTTTTATATACTTAGAAAATACAGTAAGTTCAAAATCATTATCTGAAAAGAAGGATTCAGTTATTTTAGCTGAAAACAGTGGCGAGAAATCCTTCATATCATATTGAGCAATCGTTATTACGTTATTATCTGACTTAAAATAGATACCCATATCCGATTCTAAGTTGATGTGTTCGTATTTTATATCATTGACAATGACAAAACATTCTTTTAATGGAAGGTCGATTGTTTCAAATTTTTGTAATGATACCCATTTAGAAATTTCTTTTAATTGGGATTCGGTTAATACTATCTTATCTAATTTTTGATAGGTTTTGTTATTCATGAATATCATCTCCTTTTAAGTGTATTATATTATTATATATGAATTTTGTCAAAGGATTATGAGGTGAAAATATGTTTGTATTCATTTTTGTGGGGATTTGCTTATTATGATGTATTTTATTTTAGTTATTGTGATGAAAGGGCAGGAAAAGTGAGTAATTTTAGTTTTTTTGTGTACGACAAGGATAGATTTTTTACTCGTTCAAAATAGCCTGTATAGAGCATATTTTAGGTACTTTGTTTAGAAATGTTGAAAGTATGCCCCCTATGTATATACGGAAGAATATGCTTTATAGAGAGGATTGTTTAATAATTTAGGGATAGTTCTGGGATAGCTTATTGATAAAGTGGATAACAAAGAATATACTTTATTGAGTGGATTTTTACGTATGAATTATGGGGTATTTTTGAGGGTATTTGATGGTTTTATGGATAATTATGGGGTACTTAGGATTTTGAAAAGTGAGGGTTGAAAATGGGTGGGGTTGAAATGAGGTCAGAGTGTGGGGTTGGTACAGCTATAGCGTTTTTGAACAAATACGAACGTCTGTTTGGTGATAAGTAGCCCTATAATATCAGTTATGAATTACTTTATTACTTTCCTATGTTAAAGTGATACAAAACTGAAGAACTGTCTATACCCCCTTTAATGCTTTAACGTGTTAAAGAGCTGAAGCATTTTTTGGTCATGGTTTGGTTGAATTGTAAAGAAAAACACCTTGACACATGAATATTTATTTTTAAAAAATACACGTCCATATTTTCATAACAGGTCGGCAGTGTTCGACTCTTTAACCTTTCAACCTTTTACCACGCTAAAACATTAAACCATAAAACAATACTATAAAAATTCAAAATATTTTTTCTATTCCATCCATTTAAAAATATTCTTTCTATTCAAAATTGAAATAAAAAATAAACATTTTTAATTTTCCAATAATACAAAAAAATAAAAAAAATAAAAAACAAAAAAAGCATAAAAAAAGAAGGCCATCAAATGCCTTCTTTCACTCTTTCCCGTCTTTCCTCTATCTTTTCTTCGATGTAATCAGTATCAATGCCTATACTGATATAGTTTCCGCAATGTGAGTAATCCTCATCATATGGAAGGATTTCTTCCTCCGATTCAACCTCGACATACTCATCAACATATATACAGTGTTCTATCTCAACCTCACCATCGCCATTACAATGTGGGCAGGTGATGGAGTGTTCATTGTCGTTCTCATCGTATGCCTCTATCATCCCATTACCATCACATAGAGGACAATCAACATTAATGTAATGGGTATCGTCATGATATACATAAACATCATGTACCGTTAACACTTCAGCATAACCATTAGCATCCTCGTTATATCTATCATGACCAAGAGCATCTTCGGAATATATTGGTGCTACATTCTCAACCTGCTTCAATGCTTCATGTAGCAAGTTTTTTGTCTCGTTATTACCGTAATAACGAGTACTAACCAATATAGACTCACCATCATCAAAATCCTCTAATAATCTGAAAACAACACGAGCAAGCATCTTTCCCTCCATATCTTGTAAATCGTCCAAGCTTTCAATAATAAATCCGATATATAATTTGTCATCATGGAGCGAGCCAGCTAAATGACGGGCATAACTTCCGCCAATCTCGGGACATTGGCAAGACTTTCCTCCCATGCCGTCCCAATCGCCAGTTGAATAATAACTCATACCAGCGATATATTGAACACAGTCGGTTATAACCAAGTAGACAGATTTTTCTGTTTTTATCTGTGTTGCGTAGAAGTCGAGCAATCCTTGACTATAACCTTTTTTTCTGAGAAACTTTCCTAATCGCTGCCCATTTTCAAGTCTTCCTTCCTTCCATTCGTTATAGGTGACTTTTATAAAATTGTAATTGTCGAACAATTCCAATGATTCTTTTTCCAACATGTCAATAAATCGGAAGTAGTCGTTTTCTCTTTCAATTGCAATTTTAAAAACACGGTTGAAGTTTTCGCTTTCAACTCTTTTATTATAAAGATATTCGGCGTCAAAATTCCTTGTATAATCGCCGAGGTTTAAAATTCTTTGCGCTTCCTCGAAATCATTTTTAAGAACAATATTTTTTACTTCCTCGATTTTTTTCATTTTTTTAACCTCCGAATTTTAATTATTTTTTATTTTTTGATTGTCTCACGTGAAACAGTTATATAATTATTTTTTGCGATTGTTTCACGTGAGACATTTTTTAATTAGATAAAATATAATTGATTGTTAATTACAAGAGATATCGCCTCTTGTCTTAATTCCTGTTTCAACCATTGACAAATATTTAAAACTTCGTCAATTTTTTCATTTGTCAACCTGTCGCAATAACTATAAACAATTTTATTTTTTTCAATAACTAATCCTTTTTTATTAGATACCCAAGCGCCATCCGCATTTATTGCAGTAGCACCTCCAAAGATTTCTGAAAATTTTGTCAAAATCTCATTAACGTAAAAAGTATTATCTACTTCTTCATTAATATTAATTGTACTAGGAATATAAATTGCTACTCTTTCTTTCAGGCAGGTTAAGCCTTCCAGCCTTTTTTCGATTTTTACTGTTTTTTCCATTTCTCATTTCTCCTCTTTTATTAATTTTATTTTTAAAACTAATTCGCACCAACAAACATATATATGTTACATTTGATTTTGTTGTTTGTTGGTACTATTAGATTTAAAAATTACCAATCGTTAGAAGTCCAAGAACACCTATAAACATGTATGCCGTTTCCCATTTCTTGTAAAAAATACATTTTTTCTTCGACTGTGTCCCAGTCTATATAAAATCCAGTACCTTTGAATCCGTCGTAAAAATATGATTCTAGGTTATCATCACCTAGCATGTTGTTATACTTGAAATCAATAGTTACATTGTTGAAATCAAGATTAATTTTTTTTAGTTTCATTTTAACCATCCTTTCATTATCATTAATTTATTTTATATTTTCATTATGACAGGTTTTAAATCGCTTGTCAAGCGATTTTAAAAAGATTTTTTAACTTTTTTTATCAACTTATCAACTCCTCATATTTTATATTTTCATTGTAGGATTTTTCTTGTCTCTTGTCAAGCGATTTTTTAAAAAAAGAATAATTTTTTTCTATATATATAATAAGGAAGCTTTTTATTTTCAATTGATCCATTTACTACTTTATCACTTTATCATGCTAAAAGATTTTTTGTTGCTTTACTTCGTTAAAATATTAAACTTTTAATACTTTAATAGGATAAATAATTTTCAAATTTTAAAAAAATTCAATTCCTTTAATACGGTAAAGTGTAACGATTTAATGCTTTAATACGTTAAAGTTATGAGAAATTTCTAAATTGTATGATAGTTTAAAATATTAAAAAAATTAAAAACATTCAAAAAAAAAAAAAAAAAAAAAAAAAAAAAAAAATGAATGTCGGAAATAGTTAGAAAATTCTGGAAACGGAAATAGATATGATATAGAGAATCTGAAAATGTTGGGAAATTTTTTTATACACTATTAACAGTGACCCAGAAAAGTTACTAATAATATACATATATCACGAAAAATTTTTTATATATTATATTAACATGTGAGCCTGAAAATTGCTAAAAACAAACAATCATTCAAAAAGTGATTCTTTTCTATATTAACAGTGACCTAAAAAAACTGCTAATTCTATATTAACAGGCGTTCGAAAAGATTCCAAAGCCATATTATTAACAACGAACTTTAAATATTTTTCAAACAAGATTGATTTCGGTAATTTTTTGTGTTGGGAAAATCTCATCCTATATATAATAAAGAAAAGAAAAGTTTTTCGAACAAGTTTTTAATAATCGTTTAACAAACGATTATTAAAATGCTATACAATTATTAAAATGTTATATTATTAAAATCAACAAATAAAAAGATGTGGAATGATGACACAAAACATTTATGTGATTTACAATTTTGTAAATTGGCTATACGGTCAAAAATCAAAAAATATGTATTGATAACGATAAACTAATCATTCATAATATAGTAATCACAGAATGTCATCCAAATCAGTTTATCGTGAATGTTATTGAATATGACTACTTAATAACGAACATTTAAACCTGCTTATTAAAGTATTAGAACTAAAATGGTTTTATAACAAGGTTAAATATGTTTACAACATTAAAAAGGAGCAGATAGCCTAATTTAAAGTTTACCTGCTCATCAAAAGTCCCGTACCAAAAACAGAAAGGGAGATGATATTAATGATGGGAACAATTACATTATATAACGATGTTTAATCAGTTGTCAACCTTCGCAAAAGAATAACTATAATATTAAATGTATAAATCAAAAGAGCAGGCAAAGATGATACAGACTATCTAAAACGTGCATTAATCGCATATCTACTTATAAATGGTATAAAGTCATTCCAAATCGTAAAAAGTATTTCAAAATCTTTGGTCATGTATATAATAGTTGCAAGGATAAAATGATATTGATTAAAGAAAATGGAAAACGTATATTCGTTATCTATAGGGATAGAGAAAATGGTGAAACATGGCTTGATTTTTACCATTAGATTCAATTACAAAAAGCGAATAGATATTGTGGATTGTCATAATATCTATTCTTATACATATAATAACATCAAACAGTCTGGTAGGCTTAAAAGTGTTTCAATTCTACAGTTAGATGAAATAATCGAATTTAATTTAAATTAAATATTTTTTTTAGTTTAAATTAAATATTCTCATCTAATTTGATTAGATTGAATCGGTAGGCAAAAAAGAAAGCCATTTCTAGTATTTTTATTCATATTAGAATGGGGTCACCCCCATGAAGCATAAAATAGGCTTAAAATAGTGATAAATAGCTTAAAATAAAGATAAATCCTGTAGGTTCAAAAGAAAGTCAGTTTTTAAGATTCACTCAATAATTCAATCTCAAAAATTCATTTTTTACTAATTTTACTAAAACAACACTTTTATTATTTAATAAGTAGGGCGAAAAGCGTTTCAATTTTGACACCAATTCAAATTCCCAAAACACCCTACCCCCATTATTAAAAAATTAATATGGAACGCCAAAACTGAAAGCAAATCTACAATGAAATCGAAAAATTAAATCGACACACCCCCGATATTTTAAACAAAAAGGCGAAAAACCGTTTCAAATTTATGGTTAGCTCAAAAAATCAAATAGGTATGCCCCCTACAATATCCAAAACAAAAAGCGAAATTATATTGACCCCGAAAAATTTAATCGAAAATCAATTTTAAGCTCAAAATCGAAAATTAAAACGATTTTCGAAAAATTATTCAAAAATCTGTTGACAAACGCAAAAAATAATAGTATAATTAAATCAGTTCAACAAAGGAGAGACAGAATCGAAAAATTAAACAAAAAGCAATAATTAGAGGAATAAAATTCCTTAAAATTCTTTTAAAAATCTCTTGACAAAAGAATTTAAATATGTTATAATGTAATTAAGATAAGAAAAGGAGATGTTGATAATGAATAAAAAAGAAGTTCTTAAAACGCTTGTAGAAATTTACCACAATCATCGTCAAACTTCAAGATGGAATAGATTGAATGGTCATATAGAGATGGCAAATCAATCGATACATCAAGCATTTGGAGTAAAGGAATCGGCGATAGCATTAGGTATTAGCGAAGATGATTTTGACGAAGCTTACAAGGCATACAGAAAACTAAAAAGAATCGAGAATCGCCAAGCTTAATTGGCGATTCTCAAATAATAAAAGGAGTAATGGGTGGAAACACACCTAATTAATATTTATTAAATCGATTGACAAAAGAAATAATATATGTTAAAATAAATGTGCAATAAGAAAAGGAGAGATATTCAAATGGCAAAAAACATTGATGTATTAATAGCATTCGTAAATGGCAATGACAGCGTAAAGACTAAAAATCTTTATATTAAACAACATGACTTTGGAACAAGATTATACAATTATGATACTTGTATAGCCGAAAGAACTGAAATAAATGGAGATTTCAGAGATTTTAAAGTAAATATGACTAAATACAGCAAATCAACGACAACAATTCAAAATAAGCTGATTCAAGCAATTAGAGATAAACATGGAGCAATTCACATCAAGGTAGTGACTAACATTCCTATTGGTGCAAAAGACCTTTAGGTAGGCAGTTTAAAAATAAATTAAAAAACTTTATAAAATCTGTTGAAAAAATCCATTATTTACACTATAGATAGCAAAATTTTATCAAAAATCATGTTTAAATCTTTCCACAAATAGTAATAATAATCATATAAGTGAATATAATGTACTAAGAAAACAAAAGGAGAGATTTAAACATGATTAATGAAATTTTAGCTAGAAAAGAGATTAAAAGATTAATTAAGCATGGAATACCTAAAGTTAAAGCAAAAAGGATTGTAGGCGAAGTGATGGCGATTGTGGACGGTTCTAATGAAAATAGCGTTCGTAGTGCTATAAATTATGCTGTATCTCTTACATATAGAATTAGTTTTTCAAAAATAATGCATTAAAATCTCTTGACAAAATAATGATAATTTGGTATACTTGTAAGTAAGATGAAGGGAGAGATGTTCAATGTATTACGGTGGATATGATTTATGGTGGTTTATTATAAGAGGTATAATAATTCTAGCATGGTTTATAGGAGCAGGTTTTGTATCAGTTTTTATATTGCATTTTAAACCAACTAGACGATTGCTTAAAAAATATTTACCATTTCTATTTGAACAATAAGTTACAATTGAGGGAAGAGTCTTTTACATAAATTACTTTACAAAAGGCAATAATAATGATATAAATGATATAATAGTATTATAAAGTATTATAAATTATGAGAGGTGATATTATGAAATTTGAATTTTATGGGCGTTCACAGCATGAGTGTATAATTGATAATAGTAGAAGTATAGTAATGAGTATCAGAGATAGGTGCTTTGGGTATCACGAAAACACAAAATGGCTTTTAGATGACCTTAAACACAAAAGAGATAATCCACCAATCTTTAATATAGTTGGTATTAGATATATCGATAATGGCTACAGATTAGTTAAGACTGTTGAAGAAAAAGATATAGATAGAGATATGCTAGAAAAGAGCAATCAAGTAGAGATAAACGGTAGACAATGCGATATTTCTAATATAATCTACGACATAGATAATAATGTTGCGAAATGCTATTTAGACGATGTATTTTTTAAACAATCAGTAAGTGAAGACAGGAAAAACGCTGTCTTTGAGAGTGCTAAAAAAGAATTTGTTAGAGAGATTAGTGATCTGATATCGCTATTAGAGATTAGGATACAGAGCAACAATAATAAAGATGGATTCTTTAAAAGAATTTTTAAAAACTGTTGACAAAAGATTATTGGTATGTTATACTATATATAGAAAGTTAAGGAAAGGGGAAATGAAGATGATAAGAAAATTTAGAGGTAACAATGTAATGCAAGGAAGAATCGCTTGGCAAATGCAGATGTTTGTAAATAGCGGTGCAATAAAATTTGAGAAGAGTGAAAAAAGAAACACATGTATTATCATAGTAGATGAATCAAAAATGCCACAAAGAGAAATAAACTACCTATACAAAACATTAATACCTAATCACAAAAACAGAGAGATAGTTGAAGGTTAACTCCTTCGCTATCTCAACAAAACACAAAATAAATATTATTGGAGGTATATATCGATGAATAATGAAATTAGAAAAAAACTTGCAGAACGATTAAACAATGAGAAAAACGCTTTAATAAGATATGTTATTAGCGATATTTTAGACAAAGAAAATGTTGTACAATATATGGAAGATGTTTTATATCATGGTTGTGTTAGTGGTATCGTTGGTGGATTAATTTATTATCGTGACACACATGAATTTTATGATAATTATTATGATGAAATTGAAGAATTACGTATTTACCTATTAGAGCAAGGAATCGATATATTTGATTATATCGGTGAAAATGATTTTAAAAACCATATGTCATGGATTGCTTACGAAGAAACAGTAAGACAAATTGCAGAAGAGTTAGAAGTTTTAGTGTAATATAAATTTTGCCCTCAAAAGAGGGTAAAATTTTCTCACAAAATCTCTTGACAAAAGATTTAATAAATGATATAATGTATTTAAAGACAAGGAAATGAAATAAAAATTAAAAGGGAGAAATGCTTTATGATGAAAAGAATTTTAGGTGCAATATTGATAGGATTGGCGTTTTTCGTAGGAGTTATGGTATTTACTAATAATCATTACGCAGTTAATAACATTAATGAAGGAATTAAAGAGCCTATGAAGGCTGTTGAAGTAACTAATATGATTAAAGAAAATACACCATACGCTGACGAATATGATTTCTTTACTTACAGAGTAACAGAGGTAATCGGAGATGAAATTAACGGTCTAGGATTGGATAATGATGGTGGTATTGTATTATCTAAAAAGTATGATAATGTAGACCTTAAAGAAGGAGACATTATCACAGTAGTATTTGAAGCAGGAACAGAAGATGTGATTGTAGATGTGCAAAAGTTGGTTGTGGTAGAAGATGGCAGTTATGCACCAGAAGGTTTCTATTAATAATGGTGGAGACCTTCTGAAATAAATTTGATGGAGAGATGATTTTGATGACTGAAAAATATTACGCTTTATATGACCTACAATTAGGCGGTTTTAAATCAGGTTACGCTAGTACAGACTATCAAGAGGTAGTTCGAGATGGAGCGTACAGGGCGTGGGAATTATCTCAATCTGACAAAGAACCATGCGATGATAATATGAGTGATGAAGATATTTTGAAAATTTATGGATATGAAGTTAGAGAAGTATCAAAAGATGATTATGAGAAGATTTTAGAAAGTGATGAGCATGGATTATTGACTACTATAGACCTATAAAAGAAGGTATTGCTTTAATATGAATAGCGAAATCAATTAAGCAAAATAAGGCGATTTAAAGGCTTCTAAAAGTCGAGAGGTATAAACCCCTTAACCTCCTAATAAAAACGGTTTGTGGGGCAAAATGAGAGGTTTTAGGGGTATTCTAGCTATAATTACTTGATAAAACAGTTCTTTTATAAAATAAAAAGTTTATTAAATCGCTTGACAAAAGATTGAAAATGATGTATAATATAATTAAATAAATGATAAGGAGATGGTTAGTAATGTTACATACTGATAATTTAACAAAATTAAATCAATTTTTAAGTTATGGATATATTCAAGGGTTTGGAGCAGGGCATGATAGAGAAGATGGAGTAAATTTCATCTATATTCAAACAACTAATGAGCCAGAGTACGATGAATTAGATATGAGCCTTCCATTATTGATTATCAAGAATCCTATGGCAAAAGATATTGAGTTTGCTAATCGGTTATTAAAAGAGTTTAGCGAATCTTACGGTTTACCAATTGTTTGGAATCATTTATAATAAGGAGATGGTTGGTATGTTGAGCAAAGATAAGGTTATGCAGGTTACGAATGATATAGGTATCACATTTAATGTTAGATTAGTGTTTCAAGGTGAAACATATGGTAGGCGTGGTTGCTTAATCCATGACAGAAAAGACCCACTAGTTGAATTTTATGATACAAGATACGATTTCGAAGATTTTGATGGTCTAGGGCAATTTGTATCAAGATACTACCTATCAACATTGTTGGAGTGTGATACAGACTTTGAAGGTGGTAGTTATGGATTACAGCTTGATGGTGGCTCTGATAATTGGTATGTTACTGGTGAAAACATGGATGAAGTTTTAAGTTGGGCAGAATATAAAACAATAAATATTTTTTAATAAATCTATTGACAACAGACGGATAGTGTGTTATAATTAAGATATAAACAATTAAGGAGATGATTTGAATGGCAAATAAAAAAGTTTGATGTGGTTGATTTCGTGATGGGTTTTGAAGGTGGATATATTAGTGAGGCAGAAATAGTTGAAGGTTTTCAAAATTTAATCAATGATGGTACAGTTTGGAGATTACAAGGTTTCTATGGCAGAACAGCAAAAGCGTTGATTGACCAATGGTTTTGTAAACCTGCTAATTGAATGGACACCAGAACAGGCTAGAAAGCATTTTGAAGAATATGCTGAAATCAATTAGGATTAGGGGTTTATCCTCTAATCTGTTAAAAGGATGAAGATAGGTTATAATTTAGTTGTTGAAAAGGAGGGATATAAAAATGATAAAAATTTATTACGATGATATTTTAGTAGGTGAGGTTTTAACAAATAAAAGTTTAACGGTTGAGGAAGCACTGGAATTAATCAAATTTGATGAACAAGAGTTTATCAAAGAACAAAATTTTGACGATATCGATTACAACAACTTTAAGTTAGTTTATTAAAGTGGCTGTTGATTATGTAAAAGATAATAAACCATTAAATTGATGGGGTGGAAACGCCCCTAATTAATATTTGTAAAATCTCTTGACAAAAGACTTTAAATATGGTATAATGTAATTAGAAAAGAAAAGGAGAAGATAATATGAAAAATCTAAGAAGTCAATTCATTGAACTGTTAAACATTCATGGAAAAAGTGGAAATGAAAAACCTGTAAGAGACTATCTGAAACCAATTTTAACTGAATTGATGGATAATGTCAAGGTTGATGATTACGGAAATTTACTTGCAGACAAGAAGTGTGGCGATGGCAATGGTGCAACTGTTCTCTTGTCCGCTCATATGGACACAGTAAAAGGAGTATTAACAGACAGAAAACTAATTGAAACAGAAGATGGAATTATTATGTCAAATAAGGGAGCTTTAGGTGCTGATGACAGAGGTGGCATTGCAATTATACTTACAGTATTAAGAAACTTAAATAAATTAAATTTCAATGGACACATCAAGGTATCATTTAGTCGTGAAGAAGAAATCGGATGTGTTGGAGCAGGAAAGATTGACCAAAATTGGTATGCTAATGTAGATTTAGCTATCGTAGTTGACCGTAGAGGTAATCGTGATATTGTTGTAGGCTGTGGAATGGCGTTTTGTAGCGATTCGGTAGGGTATTTCATGGAAGATGTATCTAAAATGGCTGATATGGATTGGAGAGCTGTTGAGGGCGGTATTTCTGACGCTATGGTTTTTGCAGAAAATGGGATTAACTCAATCAATCTATCAGCAGGCTATATGAACGAACACACAGTAAACGAATACGCTTCATTAAAAGATATGGGAGATACAGTAAGATTGATTCTTCAAACAATCGCTGTAATCAATCAATTCTATAAGACTTTCGAACCAGTACCTAGCGAAAACAAATGGGTAAAATCTTGGTATTATAAAGGCAATTACAACTATTATGAAGATTCTTTTGAAGATGGGTATGTTTGGGCAGAAGAAACGGATTTAAATGGCGATGTATATGTATATGATGTTGGAGCAAATATAGTTATACAGCAAGGAAATCAAGAAATTATAATATCAAGAGAATCGATGAAAAGTTTGATTAAACAGTTAAATGGAGCGATTTAAGAAGATGAAAAATCTTCCTAAATCGCTTGACAAAAAATGATTATTATGCTAAAATATATTTAGAAGATAAGGAGATGGTTTGAATGATTAGAAACAGAAGGTACAACATTAAGCCTATATACAACAATAGTGATTTAATTGGTTATGATGTTTTAGATGGTGACAAAGTTGTATTAAGTCATGATACAGATTATTTCATCTATATGAAAAACATAAATTTTAAAGATGATGGTAGCATTAACGGTCGTTACTTAGGTGAAGCGACAGATATTTTAATCGATAATTACGCAAGAGATGTTGTATATCAGAATGGAAAACATATGATGTATGGCAGACCTGTTAAAACAGCTAGGATGATGGTTGTAAAAAATAATAGCAAAGATAATAAAATTATAGTTGTAATTAAGTAAAAATCTGTTGACAAAATAAGTTAAAATATAGTATAATGTACTTAGAAACATAGGAAGGATGATTTGAATGGGACAATTTGCAAATTATAAAGAGTATATCAATAATGAGGTAAGAAGTTTTGTTGATGAATATGAGGATGATTTATTAGATGAAATTAAAAACGGATATACAGATGTGTATGAATTTGTCAATGACTATCGTGTGCATGAGTGGGTAGATAATGATTTTATCTATGTAGACCTAACAGATAGTGCAGAAATTTTAGAGCAGTCAGACAATGTTGAAACTGATTATGGATTATGGGAAGGTCAAGAACCTGTTGAAGCTATTAAAACACAGGCTTTCTTCACTTATAGAAATGATTTAAGCAGTGAAGTTATAAGTATGTTTGAATCTGTATTACAAAATAAATTAGATGAGTTTGAAGAGCGTTTAGAAGAGCTTAGAGAAGAATTGAAGAACGAGCAAGACGAAAATAACTTAGAAGAGATAGGTAACAAAATAGATGAGATTAAAGAGTTTGTAGAACATATTGAGGAAGCGATTGACCGCATTTAATCGGGGCGTTTGCCCCGAAAAGTTCTTTATTTTTATCATTAAATCTGTTGACAAAAGAAAAATAATATGCTATAATATAATTAATAAAACTAAAGGAGAGATGTTCAATGGGAATGATAGTTGGAGAGAATAAATCGTCAATCGAAGGTATGGAACGCTTATACAGAATGTTATATGATATGGAGGATAATAATTATGAACTACTAGAAATATATGAGCAAATTGATGAAGAGGTTGAAAGCCTTGAAGATGACTTATATTATGCAAAGGAATCGAATTATGAAAATGAGCATAAAAGGTTAGTTGATGAACTGGAATATATCGTTAAAAACTTTAAAAAGATGACAAGGGCAGATATACTTAGGGCGTTAGAATTGCTTGTTGAAGATAATAAGTTTTAAAAAAATTTAATATAGAAAATGGCTAAATTTATAAATAAATTTTAGTAAATCTATTGACAAAAGAATATAAATGATATATAATATAATTAAAGATAAGATAAGGAGAGATATTGAATGATTAAAAATGACAAACAAATTTTCAATGATGTGTTTAGAATATTACGCAAAAAAGGATTTATCGCACGACAAAATTATATGTGCTGTCAAAGTTGCGGTTGGGCAAGTATCGAATCTGAATATGATACAACTGATGATAGCAACATTGTTTTTTATCACAATCAAGATTATGACGCATTTGAAGACGGAAATCTTGAATACATCATCTACTTGTCATGGAATGGCGATGGTCAAACAATCAAAGAAACATTCGAAGAATTTGGATTTAATGTATTATGGGATGGAACAGAACATCAACGAATCGGTATTCTACCTAGAAAAACTGTTTACGAAATTAAGTATAAAACAGGCTTAGGTATATTAGATACGGTACATGCTTTTAGCAAAAATGAGTTAAATCGTATCAAAAAAGAAATTGAGTGGAAAAAATTAGAACTAGTTGGAATCAATGAAATCAAAGGTTAAAACAGGAATAGATTTTTAGGTGGTTGTTTAAACCGACAATTAACAATATATAATATATTATTAATAATATATAGTAATATAATACAATAATGTAATAATATAAATAAATAATTATATATTGTTATATTGTCGGTTTAAGCAACGTGCTTAAAAATAGATAAAAATCATAAAATGAGTTGGAATGAATAGAATTTTCAATTTAAATACAATGATGATGAATATATATGGCGAATTGATTGCGTATTATTAACGGTTGCATTGATTAAATTTTTTTCTTGACATGTGCATAAAATAATGATATAATGGTTAATGTAATATAGAAATGATTACTTTTCATTGAGAGGTGGCAATATTATGGCAGTTTATTGTGATAAAGAATGTGAGGAAATGGGTGGTTTATGTGATTACTGTATTTTTTATCGAGATGAATACGCAGGGACTAACAAAGGGTTTGCTGGAGAAGGCATTTGCACAAAGAAAAACATTGAAGTAATGGCACATGATGGTTGCGATGACGATTTCCATTGCTGTTTGGCGGATGAAGGATAAGTTATAAAAAGATGATAGACAGTGACTATTAGAAAAGATGTTTAGATTGTGTGAAATATGTTGTTGTTTAATGTATAATGTTAGGTTAATTAAATTAATAAAATAAAAATATAAAGGAGTATGCAACGGTTATGGAAAAATTAATAAAACAATACCAAGAAATTGCAGATATTATTGATTCGGAAGGGTTAGGATATGCACTAACGGATGGTGGTTATATAAAACCTGAAATGACCGATGACCCAGAATTAAAAGAAGCAATCTCTCAAGCTATTGACAGTTATAAGACGATAATGAGAATAATTACACCTTATTTACCTTAAAGATAGGGGAGGAGAAAAATGTGGCAAATAAGGAAATATGATGGAACTAATTTTTGGAACGGTAAATATAATCTTATGGAGTTAATTAAAGAAGTTGAGGTAGAACCAAGGGATGATGGTATTTTATTGATTGATGGTAAAACCTATAGATGGTGTGCAATAAATCACAAAAATAAAGTTGTAGTAGTTGAAGAAATATTTTTTAACTCAGAACCAAAAGGTAAAGAATATGGGGATGATTTTAAATGTCCTTATTGCGGAATGATTGATAATGACGCTTGGGAAATGAAAGATTATAGTGATATTGTTGAATGTGAATACTGTGGCTCTGAAATTGAATACGAAAGACATGTAGAGGTTACTTATACAGTTAAACCAATTAAAGCGGCTAAAATTATTAGTCTTTGACGTGCAAAGGGAGGAATACTTTAGAAAATAATGAAATAAATAAATTAATAGCTGAAAGAGTAATGGGATGGAAACTAGACTTATTTCTACCATAAAAACTTACTTTTATTAAAAGGTGGTGAGGATTGTGGAAGTTTTAGTTGTTGCAAAATTGAAATACAAAGAATCTGAGTATGGTTCAGACAAATTGATATTAGAAATAAAATTTAAAGAGGTTGGCAAATTATTTAGAACAAAAATTGAAAGAGTGTTAGTGGCATCTTATTATTGGGACAGGGAAACGGGAGATTGTGTTTATGAAGAAAATTTCAATGACCTTCTATTGTATTATGTAAATGATAAAACTTTACTAAAAACAAAGGTGGAGGAAGAAGTGAAAGAGTATTTTGAGAAAAAGAAAATGGATATGTCTGAAAAAGATAAACTCAGACAGTTTAAAAAACAATTAAAGGAATTTGGACAAATACATGTTAAAGTGAATATTGAAGAATAAAATAAATAAATTAAGTATATTCATAACGATTATATACAAAAATTATTGAGACAAAAATTTATGAACAAGTGAGGGAGTTAATATTTACCTCGCTTAATAAAAACAAATAATTTAGGGAGGGCTTAAAATGATGGAATTATCAAACAAAGAAACCGTAGTGAAAACATTGGGTAATATCTTGATAGAACTATTCTCCTGCTATGTTGGAACTGATAGCGAACAGTTGTTAGAAGAACAAATATTTGTGAATAACATAATTGCAGAATCAGATTATCATGACTCTTTAGATTATGATAACTTGTCAGAAGAAATATGGGAAAAGGCATGGAATATTTTTAATGATGCAAATGGCTACTAGAAAATAACGTTTCTTTTTTGAAATGATATAGCTATTATTTGGTGTTATATTTAGAATTTTTAAGGATTGACTTTCATATTAAATAATGATATAATATATAAAAATAAAAGGAGATGTAGTCAATGAAGAGAAAATTTAATATTGGTGATATAGTTAGAGTTAGGAATGATTTAGAAATCGGTAAGATTTATTATTCATATGATGGTCAAAGTGATATATTCACATCTAAAATGAGAAAAAATAGTGGTAAAGAAGGGAAGGTTATCGAAGTTAATCATGTAGGATATAGGCTAGATATTGACCCTATACACACATATACAGAAGAAATGTTGGAACACCCTAATGAATTAGCTGAAAGAGATTATAAGTTTGATGTTGATATTGAGTTTGTTATAGACAATTCAAGATTAGAATTTTATCGAAAGAAAATTGATGAAGCGTTAGATAATCGTATGTTTGAAACAGAACCAGAAAAGTTTCAAGAAATAGTTGATGAGTACAAGCGATTATTCGACAAAATAAATTTAAATTTTCCTAATAAATCTGTTGACAAAAGATAGAGCGTGTAGTATAATATAATTAATGATAGAGATAAGGGAGATGATATTATGCTAACACAATATCAGTTAGAAAGATATGCTGAAAAATTCTTGAAAGATAACTACAATATGGAGCTTTTAGTTCCATTAAAAATTAATGGTCGATTAAGAACAACTTGTGGTCGATTTATTTATACTCAATTCAAAAACGATAAGCCTAGCGTACCTAAAGTTGTTGAATTGAACAGATACTTCTTAGAAAATAACGAGCCTGCTGTTGTGTTAGATGTTTTACGTCATGAATTGGTACATTACGCTCTATTCATGCAAGGGAAACCTAATCAAGATGGACACCCTGTATTTGAAAATGAATTGAAGCGTTTAGGAATTGTAAGTCAAAACACCATTGATAAATATAATATTAAATCTAAACCTATAAATATTAGGATTTATGAATGTGAGGATTGCGGTTATAAATACAAAAGAAAAAGAGCGTTGGCACATGGCGGTAAATATCATCGTTGCGGTGGCTGTAATGGTAGATTAATAGATAAAGGAAAAGTAGTTGTAGCTTCATAAAGAAGATAAATAAACAGTAAGCATATTTTATATATAAGGGGTTGATTAATTATGATAAAAAAGTTAACAGTGATTGAGAAGAGAGCGTCTGAACATATCGTAGGGGAAGAATATAAATATGTATACTATGTCAAGAACGATTCTGATTTTCAATTTGCCATCAGTGATATATATGGACACTTAGACGAGGAAAAAACAGATTACTATGAGCAGGAATTGAACGACATACATGCCTTGAAAAATGGGGAGTATTATTTAGAATGTGGTGATTTTAATGTCACAGTTATTATAGAGGACATAGTGTTTATAAATCGTTTTAAATACATTTAAATTGGCTCATATGAAGCTCTAGTAGATAGATGGTATAAATACCATAGTAGATGGCTAAAACGTCATATGAGGACACCTAGAAACTTGTAAATGTATTCTATGTAATCTAATAGTAACTAGGAGCTATTCAGATTATGAGATTTCAGATTTTAGATTTAAATTTAAAAAAGGATTGACAACGAATCAACCCTATGTTATACTAAGAATGTAAGATAAAAAGAAAGGAAATGATAAAAAATGAAAGTTAAAGTTGTAAATCTAACCCCTCATGATATTGTTATCAATGACGGAACGGTGTTCCCGCCAAGCGGGATGGTCGCAAGGGTAGCTACTACCCAAGTACTGGATGGGGACGTAAACGGTATTCCAGTTATGAAATTATAGTATGGTGACATTGTAGATTTACCAGACCCAAAACAAGGTGTGGTATACATTGTATCCGCATTGGTATTATCCGCAAGCAAGGCGGCAGGGAGAACGGATTGCGTAGCCCCTAATACGTCCTCAACGGATGTAATAAGAAATGACAAAGGGCAAATTGTTTCCGTACCGAGCTTCATTTCGTAATATAATAGATTTAATACTTTATGGTATGGTTTCATTCATACCATGCCCAGAAGGAATTATTGGAAAATTGAAAGATAATTCCTTGTGGCTGTGGTATGAAGATGGTGAGTAGCGGGTTTTGGAATAGTAAATTCTAGGGTTCGATTCCCTAGTACCTTTGAAAGCCTATTAACTTCATACGTGGGATGCAACATGGGTATGTTGGGTTCGATTCCCCTCATAGCTCTACAGTTAGGGTTGCCAGTAGTGAAAAATCCAGTCAGGTTAGTGCTGGTCAGGTGGGGGACGCTACACTTTGCTAATTAATAGGTATAAATACCTTATGAATTGATTAAAATGGTAGGAAACTGCTGTTTGACAAAAGCAAAAAATAATGGTATAATAAATATAAAGATAATTGAGAAAGGAGAAATCAAAAATGATTGTTGTAAAAACAAAACCTAGAACGCCTAAATGGGTACAGAAACAATTAGAAATGTCAAAATATGTAGGAAAAAGAAAACACAGTTCACAAATGACACAGCAAGAATTAGATTCATTACATAGTAGATTAAGAAGTGTTAAAAAATGGGAACTAATTAATCATGTGTTTGATAGAATTAAAGAAAAAGGTATTAATGTAACATATGATGATATTGCTTCAACAGTCTATCATTGCGACATTATTGAATACAAAATTGACTACAACACAAGAATCAACAGATGTGAAGAAAGAGTTGTAGTACGAAGTAAAGCAGTGACCAACGGTGAATACAATTTAAATGTGGTTTACAATCTTCATGGCAATAAGGTCGTTACGGTATGGCTAAACCATATTAATGATTTCCATGATACTTTAAATTGGTCTTTATATAACCCAAATATGAAGGTGTTTGGTGTTAACGATTAAACATCAAGCACTAAAAATTTTTATTTTATTTCATTAAATCGCTTGACAACAGATAAACTGTATGATATAATGTATTTAAAGATAAGATGAAATGGGGGAAATGTTAAATGAAAAATCTAAATGTATTCACAGTTGAAGAATTGCTGATAATGAACGAAACGATGTTGGGTAGAGGAATGCCTGTTCAAGAGGATGGAATAGGATACAATAAGGCAGACTTTTCAGCTTGTGCAAATTATTACCATGGACTATCAAATGCACAGGTAGCTGATTTAGCTAAGAGATTAGTGAAATATTCTGAAACACAGTTGCATATAGATAAAGAACTAATGAAAGAAACAGCTAAATATTACGCTTCACTAGTGAAAGATAGCGAAGATAGAAGTAATGGCGTTAGCATAGCTGTAATGGAGAGTGAAACGCTAATTAGTTTTAAATATAACGAAGATTTTATCGAAGTAATTAGAAGGCAACCTAAACGTAGATGGGATAGTAAAAGTAAGCAATGGGTAGTGCCAAATGATAGAGTTATATCTGTACTTGAAGAACTTAAAAATGTTGGAGCAGATGTAGGCAACGCAATCGATTACGCTTTACATCATGAGTGGATTATAAATGCTCAACCTAAAAAGATTGATATTTTAACATATTTCAATGACAACGATGTACTAATCAAATTTGATTACAATCCAGAAATCGTAAACGAAATTAAAAAATTAGACAAAAATCACAGAAAATGGAATCCAGAACATAAATATTGGATAATAACTAAAGATAAATTTAAACCTTTGATGATGTCGCTAAAACATTTAGCAAACTTTAAATCAATCAAACAAGGGTAAACGCCCTTGTTTGATAGTAAAAATTTGAAAAGATTTGTGTAATTCTGTTGACAAATGATTGTATATGATGTATAATAAACATAAATAAACAGAATGGAGATGATTGTATGACAATTACACCGTCATATCTTTATGAAAATGGATATATTGAAAATGTGAGAATTGGTGAATTTGAAGATGGAACACCTTTCGCAATCTTTGATGATTGGGATGACGTATACGAAGTAAATTATGCTGTAATCGAAAAAATAGTGCCAGAAGCGTTAGAGCTATATGAACAGGCAGGATTAATTAAAGAGCGTAGCTGGGGGCATGGAAAGGTTTTAGAAGATGTTAGAATTGATAATGAAGTGCCAGAAATTGTTAAAAATGCGTTTGATGAGCATGATATTAAATGGTATAATGTCGTAGAATCAGTATTAGGTTGTGAATGGGGCTTTAGCGATGAATACACGATTTGTGATGATTGTGGCAATATCATTCGCACATCTCCAGATAGTTACCATTGGCAACCAGATTTCTATGTAGGATATGGCTTCATTGTATGCAATAGATGTTTTAATGATAACGAATATTATCAAGAAGAATATTTATCAGACAAAATTAATAATCCTAAACAGGCTGTAAATGGATTGATGACAGAAGAACAGATTGAAGGGTTAGGATTTAAAAGGTTAGATAGTGAATATGAATCAGGTTTGTATCATATAAATGATAATCCAGAAGAAATTTATAAAGAATTATCGAAGAGATACGAAGAAATGCTGTTTTATATCAATAATGTAGAACAGTTTAGAATCAATTACATTGTATTTGTACGTGGGGAAATCGAGCAATAATACCAATTTCTCCATGATAACAAAATATAAAAGAATCATAATGAGTGAATATAAAAAAAGGAGTGTATCAATTATGAAAAGAACATTAACGCCTAGAGAATGGTTTAATACCTATGTTAATAAAGAGAAATTATTGAAAGATATTATTAATGCAATAAATGAGGCAGTACAGAACGATAGTACAGATTATGATGGTGAAAATTATTTAGGATTAGTGCATGATATTGTTGGCGGTGCAAACGGTCATTATATACCATTTTTTGCATTACAATATTTTGACTATGAAGGCATTGATACAGATAATATCGATAAATATAACCTTGATGAAGTTATTGACGAACTAGACAGTTTCACATATGAATTAGAAAACATTATTAATGATACGGTCGTGCAAGGCACAGGAATAGATGTATTTTTCGGATATTGGGAATCTGACAATAGCTATTGTATGATGGCTACTATTAATAAAGATGATTACAATCATTTAAAGGATAAGTTTAGCGTTTTTAATGGTGACAGTAATGCATAAATGTGATGTGGATAGTTGAAATTATCCTATCTCTATTCTCTATTGAAATGATTTAATACAAATAAGGAGGAGAATAGCATGAGAAAAGAAGTTATTAATTTATATAAATTTGAAGAATTAAGTGATGATGCCAAAAAGAATGCAATCGAAAATTATCGTGAATCAATGGATTGGCAAATTGAATCGGAGTTTATTACTGAAAAATTTGTAGAAAAGCTGTCAGATATGGGTTATCCTATCGATGATTTAGAATGGCGTTTAAACTATTCGCAAGGTGATGGTGTAGCGTTTTACGGTGAAGTTGATATAGATAAGGTTATGGATAGATTAAGGCGTAAAGGATATGATTTAAATTATGACCTATACAAAGCAATAGATAACGAAAATTTAACAATTACAGCTAGAATATACCGAAATTCTTTCGGCTATCGTTACAACCATTACAATACGATGAAAGTAGAGATAGACGGAGACAGTATTGAAACTATGATGGAATATCTTTATAGGGATTTAGATAGCGATACAGATGAATATGTTGATAAGTATGATGAGATATATAATTTTCTTTTAAACCTTAGAGACTGTATTCATAACGATATTAAAGATGTATCAAAACAACTAGAAAAAGAAGGCTATAATGATATAGAATACTATTCATCTGATGAATATATCGTAGAAACATTGATAGCTAATGAGTACGAATTTACAGAAGATGGCGTGATGTATTAAGAATTTTTAGATTTAAACGTGGATTGGTGAATGTTGATTTTTACGATAACAGTAACGTCAAAAAGTTGCTAATCAATATGTAAAAGGAGATGATTAAAATGAGAATGTGGGGCAAAACCATTCTTGCGATAACCGTTCTACTTTTTACCCTTATGGGTTGTAACAATAAAGAATCGGTTAAAGAGCAGGAAGTTGAGAAAAGAGAAGAACAGGTAGAAGAGGTAAGTAAGGTTGAAAAATCAGAAGAGTTTTCTGAAAACAAGGATGATATGGAATCAGACGAATACTTCAAGTCAGAGCAAGAGCTTGAACACTATTTTGGTTACGAAGATTTAGATGAAGCTTTAACTGAATTTGAGTATCTAAACATAATTCAAAGCATAATTAAAACATTTACAACAGCAGTAGAGAACAGTAAAACATATATAAAGAAAGCTATTGACGACCCTTCATTATTGAAAGATGAAACATGGATAAATGATTATGCATTCACATATTATCCCATTTCTTTATCAGTTGATTTGATGGAGAAAATGGAGGAAGATGGTAGTGTGCCAGATAGTATGCTTGACATTCACGTTAAAGTAAAAGAATCAGTATCTTTAATGGATGAAGCAGGTAAAATCTTAGTTGAAGCAATCGAAGATGATATGAATACTGAAAAATATGATAAAGGCATTGAATTAATGAAGAAGAGTAAAAATGTTATGGATGAAGTTATTGAAATTATTAACGAAAAAAGTCAAAAACAATGATGAATTTCTCTCTTTACAAAAAACAGATTGTATATTATAATATAATTAAAGATAAAGAGAAGTGTAGACGATAATATGTATCTAGTTAAGTCGGAAGTATTGTTTATAAAGCAGACACAACTAGATACGAGATTCTGATTAGCGTTGTAAATAATCAAGAAAGTTAATGCGACCAACAATTTGTCATATCTTTAATCAATTTTGACGAATGCTATTTTAATTCTGAACTAAGGTTTATGGATATTATTTTAGACAAAAATAAGAGATTAGGTGGTATCGATGTCCAAAATATCTAAAATGCTATCGCAGAAAGGTTTCCTAATGTTGAAAATAAGGTAAAATTAATCATTTATCAAGACGGTTAATTCTTGTAAGCTGAAAAAGGTCTCAATAGAGACCATTTTATCATTCTCAATAATTTGATAAAAGTCATATTTTATCCACTATTACCAGATATTGATAATACTGTCAATAAAGCATACTTTACTAAGTTTCTTAAAAAAGCTATAATAATCATGTATAAAAGTTATGCAAATGGATATAATAATAGTAGAAAACAAACACAAATATTGAGGGTGATAATATGACAAACATCAAAAATAATCCTATATTTAATGAAGAAATTAAAAATGAGTTTTTAAATACAATAAGCGAAAAAACAAGACAGAGTTATAGAAGAATTTTCACAATTACATTTAAACATGAATTAATATTGAATAAAGATATTAATCAGTTTGACCTAAAAGAGATTAAAAAAGTACTTTGGAGTTTTAAATCAAAAACGAGAAATACAATCGAATCATATGGCAGAATTATCTCTAGTTATTTAAATTGGTGCGTCAAAACTGGATTGATTTCAAAAAATGTAATGGAAGATATGAAGCCAGATGATTTTGAAAAATTTATTCATGATGATTCGGAATATATATCCGAAAAACAGCTAAGAAGAATAGAGGATATGTGTAACAATTACCAAGATGCAGTCATTATACGGTTATTGTTTATCGGTGTAGGTGGAAAAAAATTAAGCGAGATAAGGAATTTAAAGATTTCAGATGTTGATTTTGAAAATAAAAGATTAAAATTAACAGAGACATTAAAAGAAGATGAAAGAGGTTTACCTCTAAAATATACTGAACGGTTTATCAATGTTGACGATAGGACTTTATATTTAATCAATGGTGCTATTAAGCAAAAAATGTATCTAAAAAGAAATGGGGAAATAGCACAAACAGAGCATGATAATATTAAACCTTTTACAGACTTAGTCGATAATAACTATGTTGTAAGGTCATCAATAACTAAGACAGAGAATTATAACACGCCTGTTGACAAGTTTGTAATATATAGAAGATTATCTATGTTAGAGGAAATTTTAGGTTTAGATAGGTTTAATGCAAAATTTATACAACATAGTGGTATGCTATATCTTGCAAATAAAATTATGGAAAATGGCGAAGTATCACTTGTTGACATAAAAATTGTTGCAGACCAATTCAATATAAAATCGTATCATAACCTTAAAGGATTAATTACTACTCAAAATATTCGCAAAATATATTCAAGGAGTTGATTAGATATGGCAAGAACAGTTTCTTTACACGAAAAGGATATTATTTTAAATAAGAATAAATTAAAAAACATTTTGGATAAAAAAGGATTTAGTTATATCGATTTTTATGCTAAAGTAATTGATATTTATGGATTAGATTTATCATACAAGGGTTTCATGAGTCTTTTGACTAATAGGTCGTCATGGAAGTTGTTATATGCATACGCCATGACTGACGTATTAAATATCGAAATCAAAGATATTTTTGATGTGATTGATGTTGATATAGATAAGAAAGCTAAAGAAAAAGAAGAATGGAAACGCAAATACCAGAAATACAAATAAGAGGTGCTGTACCTCTTATTACATAAACGCATAGATAAGTTAATCATTTTGTATTATAATTATTATATTGACATAAAAATAATTGGACAAGGGAGAAAATGCCTATGGATTTTGTTGATAAATTTATCGATTCTTTAGTATTAAATGACGAGCTTAAATGTTTTGCAAAAGTATTATTAAGAACACAGGATGATTGCAAAGAATTTTACATAAAACACCTTGGCAACAACCATTATATTATTGATGACTTATTAGATTATCGAAAGTCAAAAATCGATATATCAGATATATCGTTTGATAAATTCACTGAAATGTGTGATAATATAGGTATGAAGAAAGCTTTTGAAAAGACGTTTTTATATTATTTTAGTACACAAGCTATTGAATTAGTAGAATATATGATTCTTGCAGGTAAAACATCATTAGAAGAGATTTATTCCTTATTCGTTAGAAACCCAGATGAAAATGTTATAAAAAATGTGCTATAAATGATTGACAACGTAGTTTGTTTATGATATAATTAAATATGTTACTAAGGAAAAAGAGTTTTAAAACTCTATTCCTTCACCATAAATACAAAAAATAATCATTTTAGGAGGAACTGATAGTTATGGCGAATGAAAAAATAAAATTACAAGAAACAAAAGGTACTTTCAAAGTCATCGGTAAAGTAACACGTATCGACAAAGATGGTGCTTTTAAAGAAGAAGTTATGGATAAGCCAGATAACAAAAATCATGGTCGCTTATATCGTAGCTTACGATTCGGGGTTAAAACATCTCCAACAAACGAAATCATAGTACAAACATTTGATTACGAACCAGAGCAAGTATTCTTATGGAATAGCAAGAAAAAAGAACAAGACTCAAGTTATAAAGGAGACCGTATTCCTTTTGGAACTTGGGAAGAACAGCAAGATGAATTACGTGAACAAGGTTATGTAGTATTGCAATCACGTATCGGTTTAGATTATGACGAAAATGGTAAACTAAAAACTAGAGGATTACCACGATTCGTTGCTTCAAGAGAAATATATGAAAATCTTAATAATGGTGATAGTGTAGTAGTTGAAGGAACTATCCGCTATTCAAAATACAAAAACCGTAACGATGAGATTGTAGAGCAAAAGAACTACACAATCGAAAAAGTTTTCCGAATTAAAGATATTGATTTCGAAGATGAAAAATTCGAAGAAGTATCATATTTTGAACAAGAAATGGTGTTTGTTGACGCTGATTTGGATAAAAAAGAGAAAAAAGCGTATGTTACAGGTCGTATCATTGACTTTAACGGTAACTTTGAAGATACTCAATTTGTTGTCAACTTTGCAAATGAGGAAGGCGAATCTGACCCTGCTATGCTTAAATTAGCACAAGCGTTTGCAAAGAAAATGAAGTTTGGTGATGTTATTAACGTATTCGGTGATACTATTAATCGTGTAATCGTTGAAGAAGTTGAAGAGGAAGAAGATGACGATGACGATTTACTAGCAGAATTAGGTGGACGTAGTAAACCTAAACATGCACAAAGCTATGTATCACGTACATATATTACTGAAATGAGTATTAATGGTGTAGACGCTTGGAAGAAAGAGGTTTACACAGAAGATGATTTCGAAAAAGATAGTTTAATTGATGGTGATGAAGAGTTAGCTGAATTAGGCGGTAAGAAAAAGCCAAAAGGTAAAAATCCATTTGATTTAGGTGATGATTCGAATATCGAAATTGACGAAGATTCGTTGCCATTTTAAGAATTTAAAATAAATTTTTTAAAATAAATTTATAGTATTTATGCTTGACAAGAGTAATAAATAATGATATAATAATGGTGTGTAAGCAAGATTGCACACCCAACCTCAACTACAAAATTGTAAAAATTAACGATAACAGCAACGACTAAATATTGCTAAAATATACAATAACAGCCACGCTGAAAAGTTGCTAACGATTTTTACGAAAAACAACACGAAAATTGTGATAGAATTTTTAAACTGTAACATTCAAGATTCGTAGACAAAGATTTTACAAAAGTCACAGAAACATAGGAGCTAAGACAAGCAAGAAGGAAAGCTCCCCTTCACATAATAAAAATGTGAAAAAGGGGAAATGTATTTATGTCAAGATTTAAAAATTTAAAACCTCATCGTGTAGTAGCTGACGCATTCAATTACAAGTATGTTATCGCAGGTCGTCCAAAAGCAGGTAAAACATCGCTTGTACATGGAATCGTTAAAGAAAAATACGATGGAGACTTATCAAAGCTCTTGTTAATCGCATTCGAAAAAGGATATAACGCATTGAACGGTATTTATGCAGAAGATATTAACGAATGGACTGATTTCGTAGAGTTGGTTGACGACTTAATTGAAGAGAAAGATGATATTCCATTCCGTATCTTAGCATTAGATACAGTTGATGAAATGACTAAAATGGCTACACAATATGTATTAAAAACACAGAGCCGAAAACAAGGTAAGAAATTTGAAGCTATCAACGATTTAGCCTATGGTAAAGGCTATGAGTTGCTAGACAATATAATTTCAGAACAGCTTCAAAAGTTAGATAAAGCAGGATTCTCACTTATCTACATTACACACGATAAAGACCGTCAATTTGAAACTCGTGAAGGGTTAAAATATGATAAGACTACATTATCATTAAGTGGTCGTGTACGTGATTTAATTCTTAACCAAGTTGACTTTATCGTATTCGTTGAGTTAGGTAAAGAATTAGAGAAGGGTGTAATGGTTGATAAACGCTACATCTACTTTAGAGGTGATTCTGGACTTGAAGCAGGTAGCCGATTTAAACATGTGCCTAACCGTATTGAATACTCTTACAAAGGCTTTATTGATACAGTTGAAAAAGCTATTGAAGCTGAATATGATGGAGATAAGAAAGCTGTAGAAAAAGCTAGAAAAGAGCAGAATGCACAGAAAGAAAAAGAAGCACAAGAGTTTGTAAATAAGGTTAAAAATACTAAGACACCAGAAGAGTTACAAAGTGAAATTTTAGAGATTGTAGCAGACATGGAACAAGATGTTAAAGTTGAGGTTGCAAAATACTTCAAAGAACATCTAGGAAGTGCAGACCCACGCAAATCTGATGATGTTGAAGCGTTAACTAAATCGTTAGAATACGTTAAAAGTCTATAATTAATACATAAAAACAAAAATAGGTTGGTAGTTTAATATTACCAACCTATCGTTTTCGATAGTAAAATTGTTAGGAGTGTTTTTTTTGTTATACAAGAGAAATGATACGCTTGCGTTATCATTGGCTCTTACGTTTATAACACTATTCACTATTGTTATGAATGTTTCTTATAAGGGTCAAATATCGGAAGCCGAAAAAGAAATCGAAATTCTAAAAGAATCCGAAAAAATAAAAAAGGATAAAATTTCAGAATTAGAATCAGAAATCGAATCGGTTTACGAAAAGTTATCCGAAAAAGAAAATTCGATTTTAGAATTTGAAGAAAAATTAAAAAAGGCTGAAAACGAGAACGAAAAATTAAAAAAAGAATTAGAAAAATATGATAGCCTTCGAAAACTAAATATAGTTGCCACAGCTTACACATCAAAATGTGATGGTTGTACAGGTATAACAGCAACAGGATATGATGTTAGAAATACAGTCTATAAAGAAGGTTACAGAGTTGTATCAACTGATAAAAATGTTATACCTATGGATTCTTTACTATATATAGAATCCATAAATGATTCATTTGAACCATTTGTAGCTATATCATCAGATGTAGGCGGTGCTATAAAAGGCAATAGAATAGATATATTAGTAGAAAACGAGTCAAAAGCATATGATTTCGGTGTAAGAGATATTAAAGTTACCGTATTGAGAGAAGGGGGTGGTGATTAGTGGCAATTATTTTAGAAGGCGTAGATTGTAGCGGTAAGACAACATTTGCAGAAAAATTAGCTGAAAAAACAGGATTTGAAATAGTTAAAGGTAGTAGCTTTAAAACCTCAAAACTAGGTGCGGTTAGAATGTATAAATTTATGTCTGATTTGTTAAAGAGAAAAGATATTATAATTGATAGATTATATCTATCTAATCTTATATATGGTGCAAAATATAACTATCCTATGATGACAAGATGGCAATATGCTATTTTATCAGATATGACAAATTCATTCTCATTAGTAGTTTATCTACACGCCCCTGTTAGTGTAATTCAATATAGAATGTTGAAGCGTGGAGATGATATGATTGAAATAGACGATATTGAAGATATTCTAAACAGGTATAATGAGGCATTGTATGGCGAATTTAGACCTAGAACTGTTTTATCAATAGATACAAGTTTAATTGATATAGATAAAGCGACGAATATGGTGAAGGAATTATATAACGTGATTTAAAACTGAAGGGTACTCGAAAGAGTATCCTTTGTTCGTAAATACACCTATTGACAAAAACAAAAATTAATGATATAATATATATAACAACATATATAGAGGTGATTTTAAATGGCAGGAAGAAAAGTAAAATGTCAGTATTGCGGTGTAACAGATACACCAAAAGATGAAATGGAGTTTGAACTAGTTGGTAAAACTAATCCTGTGAGAAAATATTATCATCAAACCTGTTATCAAAAGTTTTTAGAAGATAAGAGGTTTAAAGAAAAAGAAGCAGAAGAACTTGATAAACTTAAAACAACAATAGAAGATATTTTTGGAATCAAACAATTACCTAATCAAGTATATCCATTCTTACAAAAATTGAGAAATGGTGAACAAGTATTCGGTAGGCAGAACATAGGTAAACGCTATAAGGAAGGTTATACATACAGCTTAATAGAGGAAACTTTCAGGTATTGTGAAGACACAATTCAGTATTGGTTAGGTGTTAAGGATTTCAACGGCTTTATGGGAGCTTTCAAATATGCATTATCGATAGTTATTGATAAGATTTATTATGTTGAACAGAGAGTAAAGGAACGTGAAAGCAGACAGGCTATGATTGATAAACATATTGAACATGTTGAAACTACTGATATAATGTTTGAAAGCAACTACAAGAAAAAATCTAACAATAATGATGATATACTAGATTTCCTAGACGACTAATGAGGTGGTAAGATGGCGAAAGATACAACTAAAGAGATTGCTAGAAAAGAAGTTGAAAAAATCAACAAGAATGCTGAAATTTATGAAGCATACTTTGTGGGCTTGCTCTGGGCAGACCCATTCAATAATTATGGAGAGTATAGAAATTCAATTTCACAAGATGAATTTATTCATGATGTTTGGGGATTCTTCTACGAATTAGGTGGAAGAATGTATGATGATGGTGTGCAAAAGTTTGATGATATTACAGTACATACCAAGGTTAAGGAATATGGCATTGAGGAAGATTTTACTAAATACGGCAAAATGGATACTATTGATGATGCTGTAAATATTGTTGCAGAACACGTTGACAATATTGAATATTATTTTGAAATAATTAAAAAGAATTATGTTGTTAGACAGCTTTATTTACTATTTGGTGCTAAAGTATTAGTACCAAAAGGTAAGTATGATTGGAAGAAAATGAATCGTGAACAGTTAGCTAAATATTGGAACGATAAGGTAAATAAAATATCTATCGACAACGTTTCAAGATACGAAGCGGAAAACCTATACATAGACCCAGATGAATTTATTAGGAAACTAGAAGAAGAATCAGCAGATATGCTACCATACTTTAATAGTCCACTATTAAACAGTATTTCACAAGGTATACCTAGAGGTCATGTGACGATGATAGGTGGATTTGGCGGAAAAGGTAAAAGCTCGATTGTTGTTGAGAAGTTTATAATGTCGTGCATAGCAAATCAAGAAAGAGCTATTGTAATATTGAATGAGGAAGATGCACAAGCATTACGTCAAAAAGTGGTTTTATCAATTTTATATCATGAGTTACATACAGGAATTGATAGAAAGAGACTGGTTAATGGTAGGTTACAAGATATTGATAAAGATAAAATTAGAAAAGCGTTTGACAAAATGAAGGAATTAATGGATGGAGAAGAAGCTTTAATTAAGGTTGTTTTTATGGAAAGATATATTATGAAAGATTTAGAGAAAATTGTTAGATTCTGGGCAAATCGTGGGTATTATAACTTATTAATTGATACTCACAAGCCATCAGATGAATCAGAACATGATACACGTTGGGAAACATTTACAGAAGATATGAAAGAAATTTATCGTTGGACACGTAAAAATGCAGGCGGTATGAACCTTCGTACAGTAGTTACATTCCAGTTATCAGATACGGCTATTAAATATCGTTATCTTGATTTTGAAGCTATTGGTGAAGGTAAAAAAGCTAAAAACGAAGCATCGGTTATGTTTATGTTTCGGTCAGTATGGTCTGACGAATATCAAGGAGAAAAGAGAGAATTAGATTGTTATAAATTAGTTAAAAATGAAAAAACAGGTGGATATGATAAAAAACACTTTACACTACAAAAAGGAAAAGCTTATTACTTATGGTTTACCCCTAAAAATAGATTTGGTCAGGATAACGATAACGGTCAACCTGTACTAGTAATCGAGCCTTTATTTAACTTTAACGCATTCAAAGAAATTGGGTGGTGTTTCGTTGCCAACGACAAATCAGGGAGATAGATTAAGAGAATGGATAAAGATTAGTGAGATACCTAAAATAGTGTCTCACTATCAAGGTATTGAGGAATATAAGTATTGAAGATATGATTCTGCTCTTGACTTTTACTGTAAATAATGGTATAATCATAGTAAAAGTGGGGTGTGATTTGATGAATGTCAGACTTAAAGAAAATTAAAGACAAGCTAAGAGACCAAGACAAAATAATAAAATTACTAGAAGCAATTGGCTGTGAATACGTAAAAGAAGAACAGCATGGTAAACTAATAACAGCTCAATTACCAGAGAGATTTTACAGTAATAATAAACGTGCAACGCAAGTACGGTTAAATGAATCATTGTCTTGCTACATTAGAAATAGAGCAGACTTTAAAGGAGATATATTTTCTTTAGTATCTTATATCCATCATGAAAAACGTGGAGAAGAAATACAAAAAGACTTGCCTAAAGCTAAAGAGTTTATATGTAAGTTGTTTGGTTGGAATGAGTTTCTGTCAAAGACTAAAGGAACTATTGTAGTAAAGGATTATACAGCTTCATTAAAAGAAATAATTGGGGATAAAAAGCGTAAAAGAGAGATAAAGCCTAATCCTATACTACCAGAAGAAATAATGCAACAATATTATCCATATGGTAAACCGCTACCTTTCCAAGATTGGATTGATGAAGGTATATCATATAAGACACAACAATTTTACGGTGTTGGATTTGATTTAGAATCCAAGCGTGTAGTATTTCCTTTGAGAAATAGATTTGGACAGATAGTTGGTGTTAAAGGTCGAATAATGAAAATAGAGGATGACCCAGAGCGTAAATATCTATATCTATATCATTGTAACAATAGTTATGAATTATTTAATTTCCATAATGCCCACCCATATATCTTAATGGAGAAAAAGGTTTACATATATGAAGCGGAGAAAAGCTGTATGAAAGCTTTTGATTGGGGGATTTATAATACAGTAGCTATTGGTGCATCTGACATTTCAGAAATACAGGCAGATATGGTTAAAAATCTAGGACTAGATATAGAGGTTGTCTTATGTTACGACAAAGACAAAACACCACAAGAAATCAAGGAGTATGCACAGGTATTCAAAGGAAGAAAAGTTTATGGAATGTTTGATGTTGACAATCTTTTGCAAGGGAAAGATGCACCTGTTGACAGAGGTTTTGAAGTTTGGAGTAAATTGGTAGAAAATAACATTTATGAAATTAAATTGTAAGAAATTTGCCATTTTTTTACAAACATAAATAATTATGATATAATAATAGTACAATAGAAACATAGAAAAAATCTACACATCTGTAACATATTTAGAAAAGTTGAATATTATGATACTAAAGCAAAAAATAATCGTATTTTATTTTCAGCTTTGTCAAACGCAAAAAATAATTATTTGAGAGAGGAAAATGACATGAAACGTTTTGGTATTGTAAAACAAATGGCTATAGGTTATAAGGAAATGGGTGCTATTAATTTAGCAATTTCACATGCCGACTTCAAATATGAAAACGAAGCTATGATAAAGTTAGGAGATGTATATAGTGAAATGGTTGCAGAGGACACCGAAGGTTATGCCAAATCCGACAGATTCGATTTTGGAGAGAATTGCTAAAATTAGAGGGATTGAAGATGTAAATAAATTCTTAAATCCAACTAAAGATGAAATGTTTGACCCATATTTAATTAAGAATATTGTTGAAGCAAGTGAAAAAATCTTACAATATATAAAAGATGGTAAGCGTATCGTATTATCATATGACGCTGACGCTGATGGATTAACTTCTACTAGTATTATGTATCGATATTTAAAAAATTATACAGATAATGTAGATTATATCTATAACGAACGAAATCATGGTCATGGTATTCATGAACAAACAAGGCTAGACTTTATCAATGAAGATGATGTTAATGAGGATGGAAAAATCATTAATGAAGAGAAGAAGTATAGATATGATTTAAACCATAGAAACTTAGAAAAAATTAGTCAAGCAGATTTATTAATCATTATTGATTCATCATCAAATGATGTTGAAGCGTGTAAGAAATTGGTTGAAGATTTCGGAATTGAAATTATTATCTTAGACCACCATGCAATCGAAGTTGAAAATCCTCATGCTTTATTAGTTAATCCTCAACAGGAAGGAGATAAATATCCTAATAAATTCCTAAGTGGTGCAGGCGTTGTATTTAAAACATTGCAAGTAATGGAAGATATTTTAGGAGACGAAGGAAAAGTTGACCCATTCGATTACATGGATTTAGTTTCTGTTGGAATGTATTCAGACGTTATGAGGGTTGATGTGTATGAAAACAGATTTATGATTATGCATGGATTACGTAATATGAAGAACGTAGGACTTGTGAGAATTTTAAAAGGCGGTAAAGTTGATTTATTTAAGATTGATTCAAGTGCAATCGGATTTACAATCGCACCACTACTAAACGGTGTAGCACGAATGGATAATATTAAACTAGCAATCGACATTCTTCTTACAGATGATGATAATGAAGCTAAGAAATTACGACTAAAAATGCAAAAACTGAATGATTCAAGAAAGGTATTGCAAAAGCAAATTGTTGACCAATATCTTACAAAGGTTGACAATAATAGAAAAGTTATTATGGTGTTTGACGAACAAGCGTCAAAAGGGTTTAACGGTGTTGTCGCTCAACAACTAGCACAAACATATAAGAGACCTGCACTTGTTGGGCGTTTACATAAGGGTACAGCTAGCGGAAGTTTCCGTAGTTTTGGCGGTTTCAATATGCAAGATTTCTTAATGGAGTCTGGATTAGTTGAAGAAGCTAAAGGACATACACAAGCAGGCGGTTTCGTGATTAAGGAAGAGAATCTTAAAGCACTAGAACAATATATTGAAGATAATCTTCCAGAACTTAAAGATACAGAACCAACTATTATTTATGATATTGAAATTGATATAGAAGATGTGCCAGAATATATCAAACCTATGGAACAATTTAATAAAGTTACAGGTAATGGTTTCCCTAAAGTGATTACTAGAGTTAATGGAGCTATGATTGAAAAAGTTGAAACTCTAGGGAAAACAAAAGAGACAAGAAAATTTAAAACATTTGATGACTTTGAATTAATTAAATTTAAAGTTGATGAATCATATGGTAATGAAGCTGGAGTTTATGACACCATTGATGCTGTTGGAGAATTAAAAATGAATGAATGGTACAATTTTAGCAAGAAAGAAAAAGTAGCAATCCCACAATTGATACTTGAGGATTATATTTTAATTTAAAAAGAATGAGACAACTTTGTTAAACAAAGAACTAGTTAAAATAATACTTTTATTAGCCCAAAAGATTATACGACAAATGTATAGTGTAATTGTGACTATGACAATGAAATATGATTGCTTATAAGGGTTATAGCTAAGACAAATAAACTTAGATGTCCTGTGTGACAGAGTGAATATAACTAAGGGAGGATAATCGTATGATTGTAGTAAAATACGAGCTTGAAAAAGAATTTGAAGATGCTATATCAAAAGCATTTAAAAATAAGAATTATGTAATAACAAAATGTGAGATTAATGGGGGAAGTGGAGATGTTTTTCCATCCATTTCACTCATTCAGTCAAGTGAAATTATAGTTGAAGGATATATAAATACAGATGATGGAAAAGGCATAGAATTTGCATTAAGAAAAAGGCTGTAAGAATAGAGGGGGAAACATAATGAGTGAAATACTTATATACTGCGATGGTGCAAGTAGGAATAACGGAAAAGAGAATAGTATAGGTGGTTGGGGAGCTATCTTGATATATGGAACGCATAAAAAAGAGATTTATGGTGCAGAAATTGGTGCAACAAATAACCAGATGGAGTTAACAGGGATGATTAAGTCTTTAGAATGCATAAAAACTACTAATATACCAATAAAAATAATGTGCGATAGTGCTTATGTCGTAAATGGTATCAATCAATGGGTTAAGGATTGGAAAAAGAGAAGTTGGAAGAAAGGTGATGGTAAAACGCCAGAAAATATAGAGCTTTGGAAACGCCTTGACGAATTAGTTTCAATGCAAAAAGATATTAAAATAATCAAAGTACGTGGTCATGCAGATAACGATGGAAATAATAGAGCAGATGAATTAGCAAATATAGCGATGGATGAGGTTGATACATAATGGAAAGATGGGAAATGCAGTACGACAAATGGAAGTTAGATACACCAGATAACCATCTAAAAACATTTTGTTATTGTGAAGTTTGTGATGGAGAGATTTACGAAGGCGAAGAGTATTTAGAAGTTGAAGGAGACAATATTCACGAAGATTGTTTTGATGAATACGCAAAGAATATGCTTAATCCAATAATAAGAATAGCAGGAGAATATTGAAGTTTGTCAAAAAGTTTTTGGCAAACTTTTTTTATTGCTTGACAAACAAGTTCTTATATGTTATAATATAATTAAAGAAAGAGAGATGATGAGTATGCTGGAAGTTACTTTATTTACAGTAATAATTTTAACTTGTGTGTTTTTCATAGGATATGGAATAGGGTACACTAACGGATATGAGAAAAGACGAAAAGATGTGTTTTAATAATGAGATGATGATATGAAGTTTATAAGAATTAGAGAAAGCGTTGGATTTTGTAACACATATTGATAAGGTTTTAGATGTTATTACAAAAAATAAATTAACAATTATAGCTGAATAAATGAGTGGTAAACATGAACATGTACGATTCAAATGTAGGTCAACGTGAAGGTGAGCAATGGTCTAAAGATGTTGACAGAATGGAGAGAATGAATAGAATGAAGAGAGAAGCTATTGAGGATAATGATGTAGTAACTCACAATGCTATAATGCTTTATGAAAAATATAATCAAGACCCTACTGTATTAATCAAAATAATCAAAAGATTACAAAATGAATTATCTTTATATGAAGATTTTGCAGGAGAAGTTGAATATATTTTAAGTAAATTCAGTAATAACAGATTAGAAGAAGCGTATGATGACTTGCAAATGGATTTACAAAAACTTGATGAGTGGTATTGATTTGACAAAAACAAAAGATTATGATATAATAATTTCAGAGGTGATACATAATGATTAAAATTGTAAATGGAGATTTGTTGGAAGCTAAAGAAAATATTATATGTCATGCTTGTAACTGTATGGGAGTTATGGGGTCGGGCGTAGCAAAACAAATTCGCAACAAGTACCCACAGGTGTATAAAGAATATTTGGAAAAAGTTAATGAGTATACACAGGGAGAAGATTTGCGTAAAGCATTATTGGGTCAAGTACAAGGTGTAGTTGTCAGTGAAGATAAGATTGTTGTTAATATGTTTAGTCAATATAAATTTGGTAATGATGGTAAGCAATACACAGACATAGAAGCATTGTTTAAATGTTTACTAACTGTAAGACAGGTTGCAGAAAGGAATAAAATATCTGTAGCTATGCCATACAAGATTGGTAGTTACAGAGGCGGAGCTAAATGGGATGAAGTTGAAGAACTTATATTAAGAGCCTTTAACGGGTATGATGTTACTCTCTATAAACTATAAGGTGGTGAGAATATGCCAAATAGACCAAGATTAACTAATGAAGAACTTAAAAGCCTTCCAGAGCAATGCTTTCCATTTAGTACAGGTGGTGCAGTAATAATTGATAAAAAGACACTTAGAATGATATGTGATGAACTAATTACTAAGCGTGAAAATCAAGAAAAACTAGTCAACCTGTTAGAGAAAGCAGATAAATATTCTGAAAAGCTAGAATGGGAGTTGCTCTTTAGAGATTTGCCAGACATTATTGAAACTGTCACTAGAAAGCGTAATTAGAGCGAGATAGTACTGTAAACCATATTTAATTTGATAGAAAATATTCCCTATTGATGCTAAATATAAAGAAGAAAAATAAATATGCGTACAAAATAATAAAAGGGAGTAATAAAAATGGGAAAAGATATAAAGGAAATTGTTAAAGATGTTGCTGAAAGATATGGTATAGAGTATAATGAGAATCAACTTTATCCACGTATCCGTCATTCAAATGGAGAAATAATTGAACTTTCAAAAGAAAAATTTATTGAAACAATTGGTGTTTCCTTTATAGATAATCAAAATTAATCTAAAAACCATGAGATATGAGGTGAGATTTTTTATGGCACAAGTAAAAAAAGAAATCATTGAAAACATTTGTGATGTCTGCGGAGAAGAAGCAGACGGTCATTGGAACTCTATTGAATATTTAAATGATAGAATCTTTGCAGAATATTCATGCCCAGTTGATTTGTGTCAAAAGCATATGACTGATTTTGCACTTCATTTTTCTAATCAATATAAAGAAGAAAGATATGAGAGTTATGATGAAAAGAAAAAGGAAGAACTGATTGAGAAACTAAAAAAAAGGTAGGGAATAATTAATTACAACAGGGTATGTTATACATAAAATACAAGATACAAAGTATAACATGCCATAAGAAATTTAGCCTGAAGTTAACTCTAACCTATTTAGATGACAAACATTTTTTAAAAGTGGAATTAAAATAGGTAAAGGATTGATTTTGAAGCTACAGCAGGGTGGGTTGCAAAATTTAAGCAATTCGCCCAAATTTTTTGTTTGACTAAAGATAAAAATAATGATATAATGTATATGAATAATAAGAATGGGAATGATTATAAGAATGGATAGAAAATTTGTATTTAAAGCTTTAGTAGGCTCACATAACTACAATCTCAATGTTGATGAGATTAAAAACATTAATACAGGTGATAGATTTATTACGTCTGATAGAGATTATAAAGTATTTGTATTGCCTACATTTGAAGATTTATATAAAGGAGATATGTATGATATTAGGAAGTTGCCAAACATCCTATATAAAGCCAACATCAACTTTATAGAAGTGTTGTTTTCTAATGAAATCATTATTAATGATGAGTTAGGGAGAGAGCAGAAATTAATGCTATCCAAGATTTTTGAAAATAAAGATGAGATTTCAAAAATGAATCTTCCTCACCTGTATAATTCTTGTGGTGGAATGTTTTTAAGCAAGATGAAACTATTAAAGAAAGGTACTGACGGAACTCAACATTTGGTAGATACATTCGGTTATGATACTAAGCAAGCACTACATGCGTATAGGGTGTTAGATTTTATTGTGAGATTTGCAAATACAGATTTCGAAGATTTTAAAAAAGCTATGACATACAATGAGCAAGAGCGAGAGTTTATGTTAGATATTAAGCGTGGATTATTTACATTAGAATCATTTGAAAACTTTGTTAAATTCTATTACGAAGCTAAATTTAAACAATTAAAAGAAAAATACCATTCATTCACACCTAATCAAGAACTCAAAGATAAGCTAGATAATATCATTATGGAAATAGTTAAATTAAGTTTATAAAAATCTATTGACAAAATATAAATTTTGTAGTATAATATAATCATATCATCATATCATGAGGTGATAATATGGAGATGGGAAGAAAAGCTAAAGTAATCGGTGGTTTTGGACATTCTTTTGAGGTTGGTGAAATCGTCATATTAATTAAAGAGGTAACTGACGAGTATTATGCTGATGGGGAAGTGATAGAAGAAAGATATTTTCAATTCATGAACTATGATGGATTAGAACAAGACCTCCGAGATGACGAAGATTTTATATGGTTGAATGAAGATGAGGTAGAAGAAGTGGCAGAAATCAAAAAGAAAACTAAGTGTATAAGAGGTGAAATTGATGAAATATAGTGAACGGTTGGAAGAAATAAAAGAAAAATATTCAGAAGTTACAGTTTTGGAATATATAAATGACGTAGAAGTAATTGGAGTAGATATAAAAGATTTAGTTTGGCTAATCAAACAAACCGAACGAATTGAGGAATTGGAAGAAAAGGTTAAACAGTATGAAAAAGCTTTAGCTGGATTCAATAAGGAATTTAATTTTGAATACAGATGGCAAAAAAGCAATGTAAAACGCAACCCGAAAAGCCAGTGGCAAAGAGGTGCTTTAGAGGGATTTGAACATGTGAAACGGATTTATGATAAGCATGTGGAGGTGCAAAATGGCTGATAAGGAACGATTGGAAGAAATAAAAGAAGCCTACCGATGGGCAATAGAAAATTCAATAGCTAATCGTATAGCAGATTCAGATATTGAGTGGCTAATCAATCGTGTTAAGGAATTGGAAGAAGAAAGAGACGAATGGAAAGATACGGCTCAATCGTATTACGTCACAAATCAAGAATTAAGAGAACAAAACGAACGCTACAAACAGGCGTTAGAAGAGATAAATAGATTAGGTTGGGATTCAGAATCTTTTGGTGGCGGATATAACTTTGAGGGAGAAATTCATGCACAAGCGATAAAAATAGCATGCGAAGCATTGGAGAACAAAATTTAGAAGTAAAGGAGAAATGAAGGGTATATATTATTCAATATACATTATCATCAGAAGAATGTGAAAAATGGATAACAGAAGAATATCATGCTTTGAATAATGCTCTTTTTGCTTATGAAGCGTATTGTGAAGATGACAAATACGACCAAGTTATACTGATGATGGTCATGCAGTCAGTATATAAGTAATGAACACTTCAAAGAAATTGTAAGGAGTTGAATATTTTGGCTAAGAAAAAGAACGCAAATGACAAAATGCAAGCGTGGATGGATGTAATTAGTAAAATGGATTTAAAAGCTAAGCAAGAAGAGATTTATTCTTTTACCGTCCAGTTAGAAGGCGAAGGTATTGAATTAGGAAGTCTAATTTATGTACCTAACGGGCGAGAAGGAATTGTTGTAGAAATCGAAAGTATTATATTTAAAACAAATTCAAAAATTGAAGTTAAAGGTCAAGCTAAGTTAATACACAGTTAATATTTAATGCGGATTCCGAGGAAAGTACAAAGTAGAATCATATTGCGACATAAAGGAAAGGTGATTAACTATGTATGGAACTTACTTTAGTTATAAGAATAAAAATAAGGAATATCTTATAGAACGTTTCATAACAAAAGAAGAAGCTGTTAAAGCGAAAGACAAATATGTAGTTTCAAAAGACGAACAAGTTAAAGTAAGGAAAATAAGTTACTGAACAATTCGAAGATTAAGTAACAAATGAAACATGGTGTGTAATAAAGAAAGGATGATATGAATGTTAAAAGTAAATGTTGTTTCTTTTCAATAATTAACTAGGGAAGAACAGAAATTGCAACCTAATAATGGATGTGGAAAAGAATGTGCTAATTACATCAAAATGACTGATGGTTCTGATACTGTAATGATATTGTCTGATGCAGTTGAACCAGAAGATGCTACTTTTACAAGAGATTTCAAAGAAGTTGTTAAAGCTATCGAACAAGCCTATAAAATCGGATTGCGAGATGGAAAGAAACTTAAAAGTTAATTCGTAATTCGATTATACAGAGTTGAACGAAAGAAAGGATTGATATCATGAAAATTTTTAAAGTTGAATATTTCTCTAACGGAAATCTAACTAGGTCAGTTGTTATTGCTAGAGATATGCAACAAGCAATTGACATCATAGTAAATGAAGATGAAGTAACAAGAGGAGATATTTCTAAGTGTGAAGTAGTAGAAGGTGCTGGGAAAATTTTAACTTGGCGACAACCAGATTAACACATAGTATGACTCTGATAAATAGAAGAATCAAGAAGCAAAGGATGAATAAAATGTATAAATTTTTAGGTGATTTACAACGGTGTATAGAAGAAGGAATAAATGCACTTAGCAGTCATTTAAAAGGAAGAACAGGTTTTGAAGATTTTGAAGTAAAGGTGTGGAAGCAAACTTGGGGAGATACCTCTTGTGGCTTTGGAGGTATGGCAGGTCAAGCGATTACAGATGCTTATACAGTGGTTGTTATAGACAAATATTTTCAAAATTGTGTTGTTTTTCATGACTTTAAATATGCTTACAAAACCGAGATTACAGGTGTGATTGCAAAAGGAATTGCAAGACAACAATTAATGGGTTATCGTGATTTTAATAAGAAGTATGGAAAATAGCATTGGAAAATGAAAAACAAAAAGTTTTAGACATTTTAAACAGTTTAAGTGTTATTGAGAAACAAGGTGGCGAAGATACTTATATATTGATTCGGAACAATAATGAAAACCGAAAACTGTTTAATGATGTTACCCATTGACAAACATAGTAAATAATGATATAATATAATAGTCAACTACCCAACGACTAAAGTCGTGGGCTTGATAGCCTTATGTTGACCAGACTAAGGTTTGAAACAGAACCTACGTTATCTATGTTATGACACTTTAGGATGCTCCTTCAGTCTTAAACCCTGTCGTACAACATTAAACAGGTGTAGTGGGTTAAGCCAGTGTGTTGTACATACAAACATAGATAACTTTGTCGAGAAGGACATTACCTGCGTAAGCAGAGAAAGGAGAAATTCCTATGGTATTTGTATTAGATGCAAATAAAAAACCATTATCACCTTGCCACGAAGCAGTTGCAAGAAAACTGCTTAAACAAGGCAAAGCAACAATATTTAAAAAATACCCATTTACGATAATATTAAAAAAATCAGTAGAAGACACTAAAAACAAGAAAAAATATAGATTAAAAATTGATTACGGTAGTAAGCATACAGGATTAGCTATACTACAAAATAACAATGTAATATGGTTAGCTCAAATAGACCACAGAACAGATATTAAAAAGAAACTTGATGATAGACGTATGTTTAGACGCAACAGAAGAAATAGAAGAACAAGATATAGAAAACCAAGATTTTTAAATAGAAAAAGAAAAGAAGGATGGATACCACCAAGTTTAGAAAGTAGGGTTAATAATATAAAAACATGGGTTAATAGGTTACAAAAATTAATTCCATTAACTCACATATCTTATGAAAATGTTAAGTTTGATACTCAATTAATGCAAAATCCTGAAATAAGTGGCATTGAGTACCAACAAGGTACACTTCAAGGGTATGAAATTAGAGAATATTTACTTGAAAAGTTTGGTAGAAAATGTTGTTATTGTGGAAAAGAAAACATCCCATTAGAAGTAGAACATATAATACCAAAATCAAGGGGTGGAACAAACAGAATTGATAATCTCTGTTTAGCTTGCCATGAGTGTAACCAGAAGAAAGGTAATATGACAGCAGAAGAATTTGGTTATCCTGATATGCAAAAACAAGTTAAACAAACATTAAAAGATTCTTCTGTAGTAAATTCTACAAGATGGAAAGTTTATAATTTGCTTAACAATAGTGGTTTAGAAGTAGAATGTGGTACAGGTGCTCTAACAAAAATGAATAGAATCAAATTAGGATTGCCAAAAGAACATTATTTTGATGCTTGTTGTGTAGGGCAAAGCACACCAGATAAATTATATTTTAAAACTAAAAATGTTTTATACATAAAGGCAAAAGGTCGAGGCAGTCATTGTAGAACAAATTTAGATAAATACGGCTTTCCGAGGGGATATTTAGCAAGACAAAAATATTTCTTTGGTTTTCAAACAGGAGATATGGTTAAAGCTGAAATACCAAAAGGAAAATATAAAGGCATTTGGTACGGAGAAGTTGCATGTAGAAAATCAGGTAATTTTGATATTAAAGACAAGGAATGTCAAAGAGTTGTACAAGGTGTAAATCATAAATATTTTTCAGTTGTACAACACTTTGATGGGTATAGTTATAGAAAGGAGGTAGCAATTCTTACGTAGCGTGTTTAAAATACGCAATTCCTCCACGTGGCTAAAGCCAGTGGCTTCCTTACGTAAGAATTGTGTGAAAGGAATTGATACAATGAGTAATATACAAGAAGTATTGAATAAAATTTATAATATGGATTGCATTGAGGGCATGGAGAGATTATTTAATAAATATGGAAGTTTCGTAGATAATATTATTACCGACCCTCCTTTTAATGTAAGTCAAGATAATAACTTTAAGACAATGGGCAGAGAAGGTATTGACTTCGGAGAATGGGATAAAGATTTTGACCTTACTGCATGGATTGATTATGCTGATAAATTGCTTAAAAAAGGTGGAAACATTGTAATTTTTAACAGTTGGAAAAATATGAGTTATATAAAAGATAAACTAGAAGAAAAAGGATATTTAATCAAGCAAATGATTATATGGAAGAAATCTAACCCCATGCCAAGAAATAGAGATAGACTATATGTTAATTCTTGTGAATTTGCACTATGGGCAACAAAGGGTAATGGTTGGACGTTTAATAGACAGCGTGATACATATGAAAATGCAATTTTTGAATATCCTGTAGTACATAGCAAAGAAAGAATACATCCTACGGAAAAACCATTAGAATTAATTAAAGATTTAGTTAAGATACATAGTAATGAAGGCGACATTTTACTAGAGCCATTTAGTGGTAGTGGAAGTTTGGCACACGCATGTAAAGAATTAAATCGTAATTTTATAGCTTTCGAGTTAGATAAAGAATATTACATAAAAGCATGTGAAAGAATTGGACAACAAGTAAAAAATACATAATAAATTAAAGGATAATTTTATCAAGGAGAGGATATTATGTTAAAATTTTGTATTGAACAATGGAATAAAAACAAAGATAAACTACGAAAAGACATTGAAGATAACTTCGCAGAATATAATAATGCTTCATATAAAGACTTAGTTGTAAAAGTAGTAGATATTATCTTTAATGATGAAGATGATTATTATGGTGATAAGTTTGATTCTGAAAATATAACAGAAATCGATAACGGAGATTATCAAGGAACATTGTTATACATAATTCCACAAAATACATATCAGCCTTCTGAATCCGAATACTTAATGACATATGTTGGATATGGCTCTTGTAGTGGATGCGATACATTACAGGCAATCCAAATGTGGAGTTTTGATGACGAGGGTGTAAGGGGTGATGAAAAAGAGCAATTCATAAAAGATATGTTGGGATTATGCTTAAATTTAGTACAGAACACTATCAAACCATATAACTATGGTTGGCGAAAAGATGATAGATTTACCGTTGTAGAAGATTAATAAAATGAATTTTTATCGAATACAATGAATAATTGTGTAGCGAGGTGTATTATGGCTAAAAAAAGAATAAATTAACAATACCATGTGCATATCAAGGCGGTAAACAGCGTATCGCAAAAGATATTGTCGACATTTTCTTCAAAGAAAATGGAATAAATGAAGAAACAAAATTTTATGATTTATGTTGTGGTAGTGGAGCAATTTCTATTGAATTGGTTAATAGAGGTGTAAATCCTAGCAATATAATCATGGTAGATAAATCGCCTTGGGGATTATTTTGGCAGAAAATCGGTGATGGAACTTTTAGCATAGATGTATTTAAGTTTTACATAAACAGTATTCCTAAAGATATTACAAAAATTAAATTATATGCAGAAGAAATGGCGAAACAACCTGCTAACGATGGATTGTTTGATAATATGGTTTATAAATTCTTAATTCTTCAAGCATGTGCATTTGGCTCAAAAGCTATATGGGTTGAAAATAATAAATGGCAGAATATAAGTTTTAGAAATTATTGGTTGCCAACAGAAACATCCAATAGGAAAAGCCCTGTAAATCCTATGATGCCGATGCCAGAAACATTATTTAAAAGAGTAGAGATTATTTTGGAAAAAATGGAAGGATTGTTTGGATATTATGGTGATATAAACGACATAGTAACTTTGATAATAATAGTATAGTGTACATTGACCCACCATATAAAAATGCAGCAGGTTATGGTTTTGATTTTGATGTAAATTCTTATATACATAAATTATTATCAATTATTAAATTGCATAAGAAAAAAAGTAAGATTTATGTTTCAGAAGGGTATAAAATGACGGATAACGCACATTTAATTGTTAGTAAAAGGGGTAAAGGTGGAATCTCTGGTAAGAGAAAAGATTTTAACGAAGAATGGTTAAATGTGTTTAGTATATAAAAAGACAGTTAATAATCTTATTCATTAATAAATTTTAATAAAAATTTTCTTTTATACAGAGGTGAAACAATGTGAGGAAAAATTCTTATAATATTGGTAATGGTAAATATTTAGTTTTCTATAAAAAGACGAACAATAAATATAATTATGAAAAAGAAAATGAGTTTGTTGGTGTATGTGAAAACTTCAACCCCAATGGATTAAGTGCATTTTGGAATGAAGAAAAGGAGCAAATGTTGCTAGTTAAATATTCTAATATTACAGGACTTTATCCTATTGAATAAAATGCGAGTTTTATTTACTAATATTAAAATAAATACATCTAGGATGTGATATAATGATAGAATTAAATAAAGTTTATAATGAAGATTGTGTATCTTTTATGGAAAAACTTGATGATTCATCAATATCATTAATGATATGCGACCCACCCTATGGTATCGCAAAGAAAAAACCACTTAAAGGTAAGTCACATGGTAATATACAAACCTTAAGTGAGGATTGGGATATTTTTGACTCAAAAGAAAAATATTTAGAGTTTAGCAGACAGTGGATAAGTGAGTCTAAAAGGATATTAAAGGAAAGCGGCTCAATTCTTGTTTATGGTACAAGAGAATCTATTTTTGATATGAAATCATTATTAGATGAAACTGGAATGAAGTTTATAGATATGATTACATGGGTGAAGAGAGATGCCCCACCAAATGTATCAAGAAGAGGGTATGCACATTCAACAGAATTTATTTTATGGTACTGTAATGGTGATAAGGATTGGACTTTTAACCATGATGACTTAAAGAAATACAATAATGGTAAACAGATGAGAAACTATTGGGATATTCAGAGAAGTATGACAAAAGATGAAAGAACAAGTCATAAAACACAGAAGAAAATTGAACTTGGGAATATTATCGTTGAAGCACACAGCAATAAAGGTGAATTGGTATATATTCCGTTTGCTGGTAGTGGTACAGAAATAGAATCATGTATCAAATTGGGTAGACAATGGATTGCCACTGAAACAAAACAGGAATATATTGACGAAATCATTGTACCTAGAATTAATAAACTGTGAATAAAAAATAAATAATTTATCAAGAGGTGATAATTGTGAAAGATGGTCAATATGGAGAGGAAAAAGGTTACGTTATTATAGACCCAGAAAAATTTAATGATTTATTGAACAAATTTATTAAAAGGTCTGAAAGATGTATTAAAGATGCAGAAGACAGAGAGGATTATGATGATTCTTTCTATTATAAAGGTCAGAAAGACGTAATAGAAGAACTACAAGATATGATAAAAAATTTTAAATAAATTGATGAAACTTTTAATTTATAAATTAGTAAAAGGAGAAATTTAATATGGCGAAGTTTAAATATGCAGTAAAAAATGGTGATAATGTTTTGGGATTGATGTGGGATGTTGGCAATGGAAGAGAAGTGCTTGTTACATACGGAGATAAATTAGATTTAAACCATAGTCTACTTGTCAGAGATGCAAATGGTAATGATATTAAAGAAGTAGAGGTCATTGAAATGTTAAATGAAATTCTTCCAAGAGATTGATAAAACTTCTATTTATCATAGTGAGCTACTCCGTTGTATGTAAGGTTGAAACAAATAAGAAAATGATGGCAAAAACAAAACATAATAGTAGGATTTAAAAAGGAGGAATAATAATGGAATTTTATAAAGAATTTAAAGTTAAAGGTACAAGTTTTACTGGTCAAATAGTTAGAACAAGTAAAAATGGCTATAGTTTTAGAGTGGATAGTGTTAATAATGCAACTCACACATATAACATAAACGATTTATGTAAATTGATTGACGAATTAAATATTATAAAAGATAATATAAAAGATTTAAATAGTGAATTAAGAAATGGATATGCAAAAAATGAAGGGGATAATTAGACCATAGTTGGACAAATGGAAAGCGACCAAAGATTTTTTGTAAATATTGATAAAAAATAAATACTTTATAAAGAAGGAGGGAAGTATTTGTGATAGAAGTAAACAAGGTATATCAAACTGATAATTTAGAATTACTTAAAAATTTAAATGATAATACGGTGGATTTAATATATTGTGATATCCTTTACAATACTAGAAAGAAATTTAGAGACTATAATGACAATTTAGGAGACACGAAAAAAGCTATAGAATGGTATAAACCAAGATTAATAGAAATGTTTAGAGTTTTAAAAGAAACAGGAACAATTTATTTGCAAATGGATTGGAGATTAGTACATTACATAAAAATTGAAATGGATAAAATATTTGGTGAAGATAATTTTAGAAATGAAATTATATGGTCTTATTCAAGATGGACAAATTCTGGAAAAGACTTTGTAAGAAGTCACGACAATATTTTAAGATATTCAAAATCAAATAATTACATATACAATATCCAATATGAAGATTTTAGTGAAAAGTCAAAACACAAAGGTAGTAGGTTTTCTAAAAAAGAGGATGATGGAAAGTTAAAACAACAATATATATCAGAGGAAAGAAAAAAGGCTATGAGAGATGTGTGGGAAATTAGCATTTTAAACAGTCAATCTAAAGAAAGAGTCGATTATAATACGCAAAAACCAAAAGAACTTATTGAGAGAATTATATTAGCAAGTACGAATGAAGGGGATTTAGTAGCTGATTTTTTCTGTGGTAGTGGCACAAGCTTAGTAGTTGCTAAGGAATTAGGAAGGAATTACATAGGTTGTGACTTAAATAAGAAAGCAGTAGATATAACCAATCAGAGATTGAATGAGTTAAATTGATAAAATAAATCTTTTATTAAGAAAATGAGGTGAAATGATGAACGTTGTAATAACCCATGAAGAATTAGAGAATATGGTTGAAAAAGGGGTGCTTAAAAAGGAATACAAAGATAGCGAAGTATATACTAAATCACAAGATGGCACAATTGAAAAAATTATCAAGAAATGTTTGGTTTATGAAACAGTTATATAGAATAAATATCTTATTAAGATGTAAAGTATATGAAAGTATATGAAATTATTAATAAGGCAGAATTTCTCAAAAAGGGAATGGGATTTAATTAAATAAGATGAGGTGAAATAATGAAAGTAGGAGATAGAGTAGAAATTTTAGGTAAAAACGGTAATATGATTGGTAAAGGTACTATCTATAATATCAATGAATTTCGTGAGCCAAGTATGATTTACGCTGTCGACGTTGACGGTATGGAAGATGTGTTATTCTTTGGAGAATCTCAATTACGAGTTAAATAATGAAGTGATAATATAAGAAAGATTGTAGTAAACCTTGTAGCTGAATATAAATTTATAAAAAATTGCGAAAACCCCTATGCCTTTAGCCTAGGGGTAATCAAATGACAAGAGAAATGATTAATGATATAATGTATATAGAAAGGAGAAGCGTATGAGAATATTTGGTAAAAATAGTAAAGTTGTAATTAATGAAAAAACTTATACTGGAGACAGCATAATCGCCAACAACAACGAGGTTATTGTTGACGGTGTGCTACAAAACGGAATCGATGATAGAAAGATAGAAGTACAGATTCTTTGTAATGTTGATAAGATTATCAGCGATGAATCTATTTACATAAATGGAAATGTCGAAGGCAATGTTGAAGCAGGAACTAGCGTTAACTGCGATGATATAAAAGGCAATGTTGAAGCAGGAACTAGCGTTAACTGTGATAATATTTATGGAGACGCTTCTGCAGGAACAAGTATTAATTGTGATGTTATCAAAGGGAATGCAACAGTCAATACAATCATTAGGTAAGTACGAACATTTGCTTGTCATTATTTTTATATATATTTGCGAGATTATAAACTTTGTCGAAAGAATTTTACACGAAAAAGGAAAGGACGATAACATGGTTGAAGAACTATTTGACTTCTTTGAAAAAGAAGGGGTGTCAATACAAGTAGTATTAAGCTCTGGTCAGAAACCTACAGTACACGCAATACCTAAAGATAGAAAAGTATTTGATTTAGTTTACACAGAAGGTGATACCATAGTTGAAGCTTTGGAAAATATGAAAGAATTATTATTTGGTAGGGGTTAATCAACATTAACACTTGACAAACGCAAAATTTAATGATATAACTGTAATACAATATTACGGAAGGGTGATTTAAATTGAGTGCAATAAGTGTAAATTACCCTTATTTAAGAACAAATTTGGGAGTGAATTATTTTGAAAAATTATGGCAACGATAGCATTAGGGCTTTAACAGATAGAGAAGCTGTACGACTTAGAGTATCAACATATGCAGGAAGTAATAATATAAATGGTGCGTTTACTACCGTCAGAGAGATTATCAGTAATGCTGTTGATGAGTTTAAAGCAGGGTTTGGAAATGAAATCTTAGTTGAATATTTAAAAGATGGAAGTATTTCTGTGACAGATTATGGGAGAGGATGTCCTGTTGATTGGAATGAATATGAGAAAAAATATAATTATGAATTAATCTTTCTTTCATTAAATGCGGGTGGGAAATATTCTAATGATAGTTACGAGTTTTCATTGGGATTAAATGGTATTGGTAGTGCATTAACAATATTATCATCAGAATTTGCAAAAATTGAAGTTAAACGTGATGGTTACAAATATACTTTAAATATAGAAAAAGGAGAAGTTGTAGGAGAGTTAATAAAAGAAAAAATTAATGGTGACTACCAAACAGGAACGAAAGTTACATGGAAACCTGACTTAGAAGTATTTACAGATGTTAACTTTACAGAAGATATGTTTATTGACTATTTAGAGCAACAGGCAATTGTTAATAAGGAATTGAAACTTATTTTTATTAATACAAAAGGTGATAAAACTGAATTTTATTATAAGAATGGAATTATTGACTACATCAATCAATTAAATAATGATAAAAATATCACAGATGTTGTCTACTTAGAAACAGAAGCAATTGGTAAAGATAGGGATGATAAACCAGAATATAAATCAAAGTATCAAATTGCCTTCTGCTTTAATAACGAAGTAAACGCTATAGAATCATATCATAATAGCTCATTTTTAAAGCATGGTGGCAGTCCTCATGATGCTATAGAAACAGCATTTGTATATTCTATTGATAAATTACTTAAAGAAAAAGGATTATATAAAAAGAATGAAAAGAAAATAACTTTTGATGATATTAAGGATAGTTTAGTAATTATCACAAACACATATTCAACAGAGACTAGTTATGAAAATCAAACTAAGTTTGCTATTACAAACAAATTTATTAAGGATTTTATGACTCAGTATTTAAAAGAACAATTAGAGATTTACTTTATCGAAAATCCTAATGAAGCAGAGTTAATCTTAAAACAGGTGTTGGTTAATAAACATAGTCGTGAAAAAGCTGAAAAGACACGATTAGATATTAAGAAAAAGTTATCTGGAACAGTTAATAACTTAACTGGACGTATCAATGGTTTTGAAAACTGTAAGTCGAAAGATAATACAGAGACAGAACTATTTATCGTAGAAGGTAAATCTGCGTTAGGGTCTACTAAGCAGGGTCGTGACGATAAGACACAAGCTATCTTTGCTATTCGTGGAAAGATTTTGAACTGTCTAAAAGCAGATTACAATAAGATATTCAAGAGTGAAGTAATCACCAACATGATTAAGATTTTAGGTTGTGGAGTTGAGGTTAAATCGAAACACGCCAAAGATGTAAATTACTTTGATATCAATAATCTTCGATGGTCTAAGGTAATTATTACGACTGACGCTGATGTTGATGGTTACCATATTCGCTGTCTAGTGCTGACAGTATTCTATAGATTAATGCCTACATTAATTGAAGAGGGTAAGGTATTTATCGCATTGTCTCCATTATACGAAATCCTTGATAAACAGGAAAATTCTCATTTTGCTTATGATGAAGCCGAAAAAGAGAAGATTCTTAAAGAATTGGGGAGTAATGTTTTGGCTATCCAACGCTCAAAGGGTCTTGGAGAAAATACACCTAAGATGATGTGGAATACAACAATGAATCCAGAAACACGCAGACTAATTCAAATCACACCAGATAACGTTGAAGAAATGCTTAAATATTTTGAGATGTTTATGGGTGATGATTTGGAAGGTCGTAAGGAGTATATTGCAGACAACCTTTCTGAATATATCGAAGAAGCACTTGACTAACATAAGTAATTATGGTATAATATATTCAAAAAGACAGAAAGGGTTGATTAAATGAGTAACGTAATTAAAATGGACACGACAACAGCACTAAAAGAAAATTTTATGCCATATTCTGCACACGTTATTCTTGACAGGGCGTTGCCAGAGATAGATGGTTTTAAACCTTCTCAACGAAGAATCTTATATACAATGTATAAGATGGGGTTACTTAAAGGTGCAAGAAAGAAATCACAGACAGTTGTAGGACAAACTATGGCTCTACACCCTCACGGTGATGGTGCAATATATGAAACATTAGTGCGTATGGCTAAAGACGCTGAATCTTTATTGATACCTTGGATTGATTCTAAGGGTAACTTTGGTAAACATTATTCACGTGATATGCAATATGCAAGTGCTCGCTACACCGAGGCTAGATTAATGCCTATTGCAAAGGAATTATTTAAAGATATTGATAAAAATACTGTTGATATGATTGACAGTTATGATGGTGAAACAAAAGAACCTAGACTACTACCTGTTTCATTTCCTACTATTCTTGTAAATCCGATTCAAGGTACAGCAGTAGGTATGGGAACGAATATAGCACCATTCAATATCAATGAGGTTATCGATTTTACGATTGCTTACTTAAAGAATCCAGAGGTTATGGTTAGCGATTATATTAAAGCACCAGACTTTCCGACAGGTGCAAATATAATTTATGATGAGGAAGTGTTTAACGACATTTTTGAAACAGGTCGTGGGTCTATTCAAATTCGTGCCAAATATAAAATAGACGGTGATACAATTATTTTCACAGAGATACCATATACGACAACTTATGAAGCTATCGTTGATAAGATTGTAGATTTGGTACGAGAAGGTAGACTTAAAGAAGTTGTAGACATTCACGACAAGCTAGGTATCGATAAGAAAACAGAAGAGGTTAGTCAAGGCTTGGAGATTACAGTTAAGAAAAATGTTGATAAAGAGATGTTTGTTGAGAAACTTTTTAGTATGACACCTCTACAATCATCATATAGCTGTAATTTTAACTTGATTGTTAACGGTAGACCAGATGTGCTAGGAGTTAAACAAATAGTACATGAATGGTTACAATTCAGAGTTAACACAATCAAGCGTGGTGCTAAATTTGACGTTAAAAAGAAACAACACAAAAGACATATGTTACTTGCTTTACAAAAGGTAATTTTAGACATTGATAAAGCTGTTGCAATTATCAGAGAAACAAAGAACAATAGTGAGACTATTTCTAGTCTGATGAAAGCATTCGATATTGATGAAGAACAAGCTGAATATGTTGCAGAAATCAAGCTAAAATACCTTAATAAAGAGTATTTAATCAATCGTATTGAAGAGATTAAAAATCTTGAAGAAGATATTAATAACCTTCAAATGTTGATTAATGATAAGAAAACTATGGCTAAGTTTATCATAAAGCAATTACAGGAAATTAAGGATAGTTATGGTCAAGAGCGTAAAACTGGAATCATTGAGATTAAAGAGATTCCTAGAACTAAAATTGAAGAATTAAAAATTGATGATTATAATGTACGTATATTCTTTAGCAAAGAAGGATACATTAAGAAGATTCCTCTGACATCATTGCGTGGCAATTTCAATATTCGAGTTAAAGATGGAGATTACATAATTAACGAAGTAGAAACAACAAACAATTCTGAAATCCTAGTATTTACAGATAATAAGAATGTTTATAAAATTAGAACGCATGAATTAGAGGATAGTAAGCCGAGTCAATTAGGGATTTATTTACCTACTTACCTAGAATTAAAAGATGAAGAAATTCTATATGTGACAGCAACTAATGACCACAAAGGCTATCTGTTGATTGGATTTAATGATGGCAAAATGGCTAAGATTGATTTATCAGCATATGAAACTAAAACAAATAGAACTATATTGAAGAATGCGTATGCAGATAAAAATGCCATTTACTTCAATCATATCCAAGAAGATATAGATATTATTGCTGTATCGTCAATCGATAAAGTGCTAGTATTCAATACGTCTATGATTAATTCTAAAACAAGTAAAACTACTATCGGTGTTACTGTTATGAAATCTAAGAATGACAGTTTTGTTAAAAACTATTACACATTAGATGGTGATTATGAAGAGGTTGAATACTATCGAACAGCAGGTGCAGGAGTAGGTAAATATTTGAGAAAAGGAGATTTCTATTCATTAATTAAATAAAAGCACTTGACAAGCACTAAAAATAATAGTATAATATAATTACGGGCAACGAAATAGGTTGCCTGTAAAACGTCAAAAAGCCTAGTCATTGTACTAGGTTTTATATAATAAGGGGATGAATTAATGATGAGTATTTATAGACATTTTAAAGGAGGTCTATACTTTTTAGAAGGATATGCCACACGATTCTCTAAAGAAATTTATGATGATAAAAATATTGATGTTAAAGTTGTGGCTATAGCCAAGTACGAAGAGACCTTAGAAGATGTTGAAGTTGTTTTAGTTTATGATAAAAAGGTTGGAGCTACATTCTACGCTTATAAGAGCGAGACAATTAGCGGTGTAATGGCATTCTATAGAGGTTTAGATGGTAGATATTGGCTAAGACCTAAAGATAAATTCCATGAGAATGTTGTTGTTAAAGATGAAGAAATCGGAGATACATATGAAGTGCCAAGATTTGAGAAAATTGATGGAGAGTATTTATTTGACGTTATATCAGATAAGTCATATAGTATATAACTTGACATTAAATACTAAATATGCTATAATTAGTATTACGTTATGAAGAGAAGCACTATATATTGTGCTTCTTAATTAATCTAATAAAAATAAAAAATAATCATTTAAGGGGTGCAACATTGAATGAAAGCTTATTTAGCAAATGGTTTATTTAGTGAAGCAGATAGAATGTATAATACTCATCTTGCCAAGCTATTGCGTGAAAATGTCGAACACATTGATTTGTATATGCCACAGGAAAACGATGAGATTAATGATAAGAATGCTTATGCAGATAGTATTATGATAGCTAAGGCAGATACAGATAGGTTAAAAGAGTCTGATATTCTTGTTGCTGTTATTGATGGTACTGAAATTGATGCAGGTGTAGCATCTGAAATTGGTGTATTTTATATGTTAGAAAAACCTATTATTGCCATTTATACAGATGTAAGGCAACAAGGCAGAGACAATAAAAGAAAAATTCAAGCATTAATTGAAGATGGCACAGAAAATCAATTTATGTATCGAAATTTATACACAATCGGTCTAATTAAAGAAAGGGGGAAGATTGTAGATAACATAAATGACTTAGTTAAAGAAGTTAAAAAGATTGCAAAGCAAGGAGAATAAGGGGAGCAAGGATATCAAAAAAATATGCAAGGAGAATGATAACTTATGGAATTTTTATCTACTAAATTTGTTACAGATTATGTTGAAAACGATCCTAAACCATTAGATGAGTTAGGTGAATTTGTTAATTATCGCACTTATTCTCGTTGGTTGCCACATAAAGGTCGTAGAGAATATTGGTATGAAACTGTAAAACGAGCAGTTGAATTTAATATGTCTTTAGCATATAAACATATGTTAGAACTTGGATTGCAAGTAGATTTAAAAGAGGTGAAAAAGGAAGCTGAAAAACTTTTTATTAATATTTATAATGCAAAACAATTTCCGAGCGGTAGAACGTTGTGGGTAGGCAACGCTAATCCAATTGTTAATGAGAAGTTTATTTTGGGCAACTTTAACTGCAGCTTCACTAACATTGAAAAATGGTCTGATTTAAAAGAGGTATTTTATTTACTTATGGTCGGTGTTGGCGTAGGTGTAAAATGTACAAAAAAAATGGCAAGTAAAATGCCGAAAATTAGGATTAATACAAAACTTCTTCATTCTGAATATAAGCAATTGCCACCAGAACAAAGACTTGAGCATACCGAAGTTAGAATTTTAGATAATGGATTTGCTAAAATTTTTGTAGGAGATTCAAAAGAGGGTTGGTGTGAAGCACTTGATGAATATTTTAAAATTCTTATAGAACCAAAATATGAATTTGTACATACTATTAAAATTTCATATAATAGCGTTAGACCTAAAGGAGAAAGATTGAAAACATTTGGTGGAACAGCTAGTGGACATGAACCGTTACAACAAATGTTTGAAGGTATTGACAAAGTGCTTAAAAATAAGATTGACCCATATTTGAAACCTATTGAAGCTGATGAAAAAGGTTATGGTCATGTCAGACCGATTCATATTTTAGATATTTGTAATTTGATTGGTGCTAATGTTGTTGTAGGTGGTAAATAACTTTCTCCATAGGAGGATGAATATGGGAAAACAATTTGCAGAGTACCATATAAATGGTAAAGTATATAGGTTTAATATATTTGACAAAATAGAAACGAAAGAACAAGCGTATTTAATAGGATATTTATTAGGTGATGGAGGTTTACAGCCAAAAACTAATAAAAGAAAGGCAAGGTTGTATGTAACATCTATAGAAGAGGATTTAATAAAATTTATACAAAAAGAATTTATGCCAGATAATACATATTCGTCAAGAATACCTGTAAATAAAAAGAGAAATATTAAATCTAATAGACCGTCTTATAAAATAACATTTTCATCTAAATTTAGCAATAGTTTTGAAAAGTTTGGCATTTTAGATAAAAAAGAGAACAGAACATTCCATCATATACCTAAAAAATTCATGTCACAATTTTTATTAGGTTTATTAGATTCAGATGGATTCATTGGATTTGGGAGAAGAAAAGATAGAAATAGATTGTGGTGTCATTTTGGAATAACACATCCATCGTTAAAAGTATTGAAAAAAATACAAAACTTTCTATTAAATGAATTAAATATTCCGTCTAGCATTGAGCCAAAAAGTAAAGAAAAATGCTATATTTTAAGGTTTTCTAAAGTAAAAAATGTGGCAAAAATTGTCAAATATATTTATCAAGATAAACCTGTATATTGTCATAGGCATAAAGAAAGAACTGCACAAGAATTTCTAAAAAATTTAGAACAATAAAATATATCTGCTGTTATCGTATGCCACCTAATCGGGTTAAAATTGGGAAGCTAAGGGTGTATTTACCTATGCTAATCAATTACCACTCCTGTGAATGTCATTTTGTGTAGCAGGAAGGTTTAGAGACTAGATGGTGAGGTATGACAACCAATAACCCATCCTAGAAATCCGAGCCTTTATATTTATATAAAGGTAAGAGATAGTCCAACACTCATAGAAATATGAGATTAACAGTAAGGTACGAAGAACAGCAGAAATCTTCCTTTTCGATGCCGATGATTATGAAGTATTATTAGCAAAATATGGCATCAATGGATTTTGGAAAGAAAAACATTTTGAACATCATGAAAAAGTAAGAGAGCTTTTAATTAAAAATGGAGTTGTAATTCCTAAATGGTTTGATGAATTAAGTGTTAAGTATTACGGCAAAGATATTAATGGAGACCAGCCTTTTAACTTAGGAAGAAAAGGTATTGAGCACCGAAGAATGTCAAACAATTCGGTTGCATTTACAGAGAAACCTTCGAGAGAAAAACACGCTCTACAATTTGCCTTATTACAAGGGGAAGGCGAACCTGCCTTTGTCAACTTAGAAGAAGGTGCAATACGTATTGCTAAAGCATTGGGAATTAAAAATCCTAACAAAAAATGGTTAGAGAAAACAATGGAAAAAATTGGTTTAAATCCTTGTGTAGAAATAATTTTATTTAGCAAAAATGTGTGCAACCTAACAACTGTAAATGTTAAAGCATTTGTTAAACCAGATAACACATTGGATTTAAATGGGTTGTTAGAAGCTCAAAAGCTATCCGCAAGAATTGGATTGCGAATGACTTTAGCTAAATTAGAATTACCTGAATGGGATAAAATACAAAAACGTGATAGATTATTGGGCTGTAGTTTAACTGGTTGGAAAGATGCTATGGATATGTTAGGATATACAGAAGAACAAGAAAATGAGCTGAAAGAACTCTTGCACAAAACAGCAAGAGAAGAAGCTGATAGATACAGTAAATATCTTCGTGTTAATACTCCTTTACTTGTTACTGCAGTAAAGCCAGAAGGAACGCTAAGTCAAGTAGCAGGAGGAGTTTCAAGTGGACTACATTGGTCACATGCCCCTTATTATATTCGTAGAATTAGAATAAATGCTACTGACCCTTTAGTGCAAGTAGCTAAAGAATTAGGGTGGACTATTCATGCAGAAGTAGGTACGGAAGGATATAAGCATACAAAAGATTTAGCTAAGCCAGAAGTGATTGAAAAAGCTAAAACTATCGTTATTGATTTCCCTGTTGCGACTGGGGCGAAACGGACAAAAGATGATATTACAGTAAAAGAACAATTTGACAATTATTTCTCTTTCCAAAAATATTATACAGAACATAATACATCAAATACTATTACAGTTAAGGAACATGAATGGGAAGAAGCAGAGCAAATCGTATGGGATAATTGGAATAATTTTGTTGGTGTATCATTTTTGGCTCATGATGGAGGAACATATACATTAGCCCCATATGAGAGCATTACTAAAAAGCAATACGAAGAATTAAAATCGAAAATGAAGCCATTTGACCCAAAATTACTAAGAAAATATGAGTTTGCTGAAACAGAAGCAGATATTGAAAATATGGAATCATGTGAACAAGGTGTGTGTCCTATCCGTTAACATAAAAATAATATATTAGGAGGATAAAATATGAAGCTTAAAGTATTTACTCAAACAAATTGTCGTTATTGCCCACAAGTCATCAATTATCTAAAAGATAAAGGTGTAGAATTTGAAAAAATAAATTTAACTATTAATCCAGAGGAAAATAAATATAATTTAATGTCTACACCTGCTATAGTTTTATTAGATGAAAATGACGATGTTATTGTTACTTATGCAGGAACAAATTTAAATGAAATTGATGTAATTATTTCCCAGTTATAAATAATATATAATATTAAAAATGCTAAAAATAATGATATAATATAAATACAGTTGAGGGAGGCAATTCTCCCTCTCAAAATAAAAATCTAGTAAAAAAAAGAATGTAAACATGGAAAGCAAGAAAAAGACGAAACGATACTATAAAGTTTACAGAGAATCAATTTATCTATCGTAATCTCAAAGGTTGTAGGTAAGATTGTAAATAATGTAAATGATTTGGTGAAAGAAGTTAAAAAGGTCGCTAAAAAGAACAATAAATAATAAGGAGAAGATATAGATGATTAAAGTTTACACAAAAAATAATTGTCCTGCGTGTGAAATGACAAAAATGGTATTAAAAAATAAAGGAGTTGAATTTAAAACAATTAACATCGAAGAAGTAAATGAAATTGAAGTAGAGATTGACGGACAAATTGTTAAGAAAAATCCTATTGAGTACATTAAAGAAGATTTAGGATTTTCAGCCACACCTGTTGTTGTTGCAGATGGACATGAGCCATTTGGAGGTTTCCAACCAGATAAATTGAAAGAGTTGAAGTAATATGTTGGTAGTTTATATTTCTTTGACAGGAAATACTAGGAGATTTGTTAAAAAACTTGATATGAAGTCTTTAGAAATTGACCAAATGCAACCAAAGGTGGAAGTAAATGAAGATTACGTATTTATTCTTCCTACATACAGCGATATGTTAACAGATATTGCTGAACAATTTATTACATATAAAGATAACAAAAAATATCTAAAAGGTATTATTGGTGGTGGAGAGAAAAATTTTGGTACTAAATATATATTTAGTGCCAAAGATTTATCTAAAAGACTGAATGTACCAATAATTTTTGATTTTGAAAAAAGTGGTAACAATGTTGATGTAGAAAAATTTAAAAAGGAAGTGCATAAAATTGAAGTCACCAAAACTAAGTAAACAAACAAAGAAAACAACATACTTTGAATTAAACAACCTATTAAATATACCTAAAGATGGTAGAATCCAATTAGACAAGGATAAAGAAGCAGTAAGAGCTTACTTTTTGGAGTATGTAAATCCAAATACTGTATTTTTCCATACACTCGATGAAAAGTTAGATTATTTAGTTGAGAATAATTACATTAAAAAAGATTTCCTAGAAAAATATGATAGAAAATTTATTAAAAAATTATTTAAAAAGATATATGACAAAAAATTCAGATTTAAAAGCTTTATGGGGGCTTATAAATTTTATTCTCAATATGCATTAAAAACTAATGATGGTGAAAGATTTTTAGAACGATATGAAGATAGGATTGCATTTAATGCATTGGCATTAGCTAACGGTGATGAACAATTTGCTTTAGATTTGGCAGACGAATTAATTAACCAACGTTACCAACCTGCTACACCTACATTTTTAAATATTGGCAAGGCTAGAGCAGGCGAGATGGTGTCGTGCTATCTCATCACAGTTTCTGATGATATGCATGGTATTGGTAGAAGTGTTAACTCTGCATTGCAACTGTCAAAAATTGGAGGAGGAGTGGGTAGACTTTTAGAGTTATGCCCACTATAAACCTTGCGAACTCATGATAAAGAGGTGTGCAACTGGCGTTTAGCTTTGAGTAGGAAATGACTCATTAACCGTTGTGCTAACAGGGAAGCCTAAGTCGAATACTAAAGTAAAATATAATGGTATAACGATATGGTAATCCTGTGTCAAGCATTGCAAAATTCCGCATAATACAGTTTAAAGGGTGGTGAAAATGGAAGAGTGGAAAGATGTTAGAGGATTTGAAGAATATTATAAAATAAGTAATACAGGTAAGATAATTAGAAAAGAAAGATATGCTAAATGGAAAAATAAAAATTCATATACTTACATAAAAGAAAAAGAATTAATACCTACATATGATAAAGATGGCTATTTGAAAATAGCGTTTAGAGTAGACGGAAAAGGCATTATAAAAGAGTGCATGTATTAGTAGCTGAAACATTTATTGATAATCCAAATAATTTACCTGTAGTTAATCATAAAAATGGTATTAAAGATGATAATAGAGTGGAAAATCTTGAATGGGTAACTGTTTCATATAATACGAAACATGCATTCGATGTATTAGGGAGAAAAGGTAACAATGGAGGAATGAATAAACCTGTTAAAAAGATAGATAAGAATACAGGCGAAGTCATTAAGATATATAATTCTCTCAAAGAAGCGAGCATAGATATTGGGGTTACTCAAACATCTATAACCAAATCAATGAAGAGAAGAAATGGAACATGCGGAGGTTTCATTTGGGAATTTTGCAATGAAGATGCAACGACTATCGAAAGCACATCGTAAGATGGAAGCGAGTAGAGTACATTGGAGTTTATCACCAATGGAAGTGCAAGGGTAAGATTGTAATATCTTACAAGATATAGTCTAGTCCTTATGGAAACATAAGGGATAACTGATTAACCTATCAAATATTCGTGCAAACAATGACCCAATCAAAGGGGTCTACGGACTTGCAGATGGTGTTGTACCTGTGATGAAATTATATGAAGATGCTTTCTCATATGCAAATCAAGGTGGTGCAAGAGATGGTGCAGGAGTAGTATATCTAAACATTTTCCATGCTGATGTTGTAGATTTTCTCTCTGTGCGTAAGGAAAATGCAGATGAAAAAGTACGTATTAAGACATTATCATTAGGTTTAATTGTACCAGATAAATTCTATGAGTTAATTAAAAATGATGATGATATGTATTTATTCTCACCATATGATGTACAAAAAGAATACGGTAAACCATTCTCAGAAGTTGATATTACAGAAGAGTACAATAGAATGGTAGCAAATGATAATATTAGAAAAATTAAAATCAAAGCACGTGAACTCGAAACAGAGATTAGCAACTTACAGAATGAGTCAGGTTATCCATATATTATTAATATTGACCATGCAAACCGAGCAAACCCTATTCATGGTAGAATCTTAATGAGTAATTTGTGTACAGAGGTTTTTCAAGTACAAAAAGATTCTATCATCAACAATGACCAAACATATGAAGTGTTAGGTCATGATGTTAGTTGTAATTTAGGCTCAACCAATATTGTAAATTTAATGGATTCACCAGATTTTGGTAAATCAGTACGAACAATGTTAAGAGCATTAACGTTTGTGTCTGATGAGTCTAATATTGAAGTAGTACCTACTATTAAAAAAGGAAACGAATTATATCATTCTGTCGGTTTAGGTGCTATGAACTTACATGGTTTCTTAGCTAAAAACAAAATTCATTATGGCTCACCAGAAGCTTTAGAATTTGTAGACATTTACTTTATGCTATTGAACTATTGGACTTTGGTTGAAAGCAATAATATTGCCAAAGAGCGTGGAAAAACATTCCATGAATTTGAAAAATCTGAATATGCAAATGGAGAATATTTTAGAAAATATCTATCTAAAATTGATGGATATAAAGAATCAAATGAATTTAGTTTTAAGTTTGATAAGATTAAAAAACTATTCAAAAACATTTTTATTCCTTCTTTAGAAGATTGGAAGAAGCTTGAGGAAAAAATTAAAAAATATGGTTTATACAATGCATATTTTTTGTGCCATTACATGGTGACATGTAATTGAATAACGGATTTAAATGCTGGAAAGCCCTAAAGCCCTTCTGCCAAAGCGGAATCCGAAAGGATAGATGTAATGGAGCGAGAGCAGAAAAAAGTGAAGGGATTTATAGAGAGCAGAAATGGACTCTATAAGTACAATGGGTAATCAGCAGGGAACTACCGTATAGGTAGACCCTCAACGACTACCATATCCGCATCTGACAATCAGGAAGATTCATAGTGGCGATAATTACCCATTAAAATTAAAATATATTGTCAGATGATTGTATAGTCTACTCCCACTTCCTAGAGAAGTGTTAAAGTATCCCGAAAGGGAGGGTATAAAGGATAGATTAGCAGTTGCCCCTACTGGCAGTATTAGTTATGTAAGTGAATCGACAGCTTCCATTCATCCAATTACTCAAAAAATCGAAGAAAGAACAGAAGGAAAGCGTGGAAAAGTTTACTACCCTGCACCGTACTTGTCTAACGAAACAATCCCTTACTATGTTTCAGCATATGATATTGACCAAAGGAAAATTATTGATACATATGCAGTAGCAGGGAAACACATTGACCAAGGTGCAAGTATGACATTATTTATGCGAACAGAGCTACCAGAAGGTATGTATGAGTGGAAAGTGAATAGTAAATATCCAACCAAGAAAACAACTAGAGATTTAAATATTTTACGTAACTATGCATGGAAAAAAGGAGTAAAATCCATTTACTACATTAGAACATACTCAGAAGACGGAAATGAAATCGGTGCTAACTATTGCGAAAGTTGCTCAATTTAACAACATAGGAGGAATGAAGTTTATGCCTAGAATTAATAAACCTAGTGATAATGTATACAAAACAGTAAACTGGAACGCCATCGAAGATATGGTTGACAAAATGACTTATGAAAAACTTACAGAGCAATTCTGGTTATCTACCAGAATGCCTGTAGGTAAAGATAAAACAGATTGGAGAAATATGTCAAGAGAAGAACAGCGACTTGTTGAAAGAGTGTTTGGAGGATTGGCACTGTTGGACACGTTGCAATCAGAAGAAGGTGGATTAGCGATTCGTGAAGACGCTAGAACTCAACATGAAATTGCAGTTTATAATAATATTCAATTCATGGAATCAGAACATGCTAGAAGCTATTCTTCTATCTTTAGTACACTAAATACTAATAGTGAGATTAAGAGTATCTTTGAATGGACAGATAATAATGAACATTTACAAAAGAAAGCAAAATTGATTAATAATGTTTATCAAAATGGCACACCACTACAAAAGAAAGTTGCTAGTGTATTTTTAGAATCATTCTTATTTTATAGTGGATTCTATACCCCTATCTATTATCTTGGTAAAGCCAAATTAATCAATACAGCAGAGGTAATTAAGCTAATTATTCGTGATGAATCTGTGCATGGTACTTATATTGGGTACAAATTCCAATTAGGATACAATGAATTATCAGAAAAGGAACAGCAAGAATTAAAATCATGGGCATATCAATTATTATATGAGCTATATGAAAATGAAATGGTGTATACAGAGTTTCTATATGATGAAGTTGGTTGGACAGAAGATGTTAAAACTTTTGTAAGATATAATGCAAATAAAGCATTAATGAATTTAGGATTCGAGCCTCTATTCCCAGATACAGCAGAAGATGTAAATCCAATTGTTATAAACGGATTGTCAACAGGAACAACAAATCATGACTTTTTCTCTACAGTAGGTAATGGTTACTTATTGTCGGAAGTAGAAGAGATGCAAGATTCAGATTATGACTATTAATTTAATAAACTCCCTTGACAAAAATAAAAAATAATAGTATAATAGTCAATGTAAATGAAAAGGGAAGTAACTTCCCTTTCTGTTATTAATATACAAAGCAATCAAAACAAAAAGGAGAGATTTTTATTATGTCAAATAAACAAAATAAGAAATCGAAACGCTATTATAAAGAAGGTCAAATTGTTTGGTCTGTAGAATTAAAGAAGCCAGTAAAAGTTAAAGCTGTGAATAAAGATGATTTAACTATTACAGTGTTAGAGAGTACTGATAATGGAGAAGTTGAACACACATTTCCATTATGGCTCGTAGACGTACTCAAATACAAGGCAAAGCAAAAATTAATTCAACAAAAACGTAAAGAAAGACGAGAAAAAGTTACTTATTTTGCATCTGTTAAAGGTGGGGTAATACCAACTAAAAATGAAGAAAATGCAGGTAGAGATTGTTATGCACGATTAGAGCCTGTAATTCGTGAAGGTAAAGAGGTTTATGAGCTACATATTCCACGACTAACATTAGCTAAAATTCCTTTAGGATTTGCTTCATATTTAGATAAGGAAGATTTCCTATCATTAAAGCATGAACGGTCATCTATCGGGAGCTGTGGGTTAATCAACGTAAGTGGATTAATCGATTCTACATATCAGGGAGAAGTCATTCTTCAAGTAGTGCCTTTAGTTGCAGATGTTGTTATTTCTAGTGAAGTTGAAAAAATGTATTTTGATGAAGCTACAAATACATACTTTATCCCATATCATAAAGCAATTTGTCAAGCTGTTGTAATTTCTCAATCAAGAGCAAAAGATAAGCATATTACTTATGATGAGCTACTGAACAAACCTAGTACAAGAGGTACAAATGGCTGGGGGTCAACAAATAAGTAATGAATGAAATATGGGTTTCATTAAATGGAGTTGTTGAATGTGAATAAGGAAGAGAGTTTTTCTCTTCCTACATTTTTTACTATTGACAAATACTAATAATAATGATATAGTATAAACAAGGTGGCAACATGATATATAATGGTGGTCATAAAAAGAAAAACACTAGTTTGGGGTGATTAATATGGATATGACAACAGTTATATTAATATCTTGTGCAATAGTTATATTTATTTCAGTCTTTTCATATGAAATAAAAATAAGTAGAATAACTAGGCATAATCAATTATTAGCTAGAGACAATATGGAGCTTATTGATGATATTGAAAGTTTAATGAGAATAGGAAATGAGTTAGCAATTAGCTATGACGCTCTGTATGAAGTGGCAAAAGAGCGATTCGAAGATGAAGAAATCGAAGAATTATTTAATGAAAAATTTAAACTTTTCGCAGAAAAATACACAAAAGGGAGAGATACGGATGATGGAAGATAAATTTATACCAAAAACAGAAGATGAGATTATCAAGGAAGTTGCAGAAGAAGAAGAATTAACCGAAGAAGAAGTGCGAGAAATGTGGGAACTTTTCAAAAAAGAAGCTAGAGAATACCAGAAGTACAAACGAATGAAAAGTGCAAACTCCACAAAACCTAAAAGAGATAAAAAGAAAAATAAATTAAAGCGTAAGAACGCTAAGAAATCAAGAAAACAAAATCGTAAACAATAAAAGGTAAAGATTCATTTATGAAAAAATTATTACTATCTTTTCCCTATTTTCTTTAAAGTTTTAAAAAATCTATTGACAAACATAAAAAATAATGATATAATAATAACATAATGGAAATGAAGGAAGTTTAATTTTGGGATTGATATTAGTACTACTTTTTCAAATTGGGTTAATTATAGGAGGATGATACACATGGCTATTTTTCTAATAACAGGTGCTTCTGGTACTGGAAAAACAACATTGGCACATGAACTCAAAAAGTATAGATATTGGGATGAATGTATTTCTCACACAACAAGACCTATGCGAGATGGAGAAGTTGACGGAGAAACTTACTATTTTGTTAACAAAGAAGTATTTACAAAAATGCATGAAAATGGAGAATTTGCTGAACACGTTACATATCATGGAAACTATTATGGTATATCTCATGCAGAAATAAATCGTGTAATGGGAAGGAATAAGCACGTATTTATTATAGTTGAGTACGGTGGCTATCTTCAAATAAAAGAGCAATATCCAAACGCAATCGGCATTTATATTTGGGCAACCAAAGAGGATTGTGTGATGAATATGTTAAGTCGTGGAGATAGCATTGAATCAGCAAATAAAAGAATTTCTACATATGAACAAGAGATAGCACAAAAAAATCATTATGATTATGTAATTAGAAATGTGAGAGGTAAATTTAGAGAGACTGTCGCAATTTTAGCAAATATTATCAATCAGTACGAATAAGCTAAAAAATATTAGGAAAAGTAGAAATAATTTCTGAATAAAATGAGGTTTTTATGAAGTGAAATCAGTAAAGAACCGTACTCTTAGATTGCGACTCTCTAACAATTCGATTATAGTATATACTGATGAATGGATAGTAGCCTATAATGAAAAAGATTTTGAAATTATTAAAAAGGAGAAAAAAATGATAGAGTACATAGTTGTTAATGTTAAGACTGGTAAAGTTTTATTAAAAACTGGAAAGAAGTGGGAAGCAATCAATTTTATGACGGAACTTTATGAGTATTCTGGGTACTATGAAAATATTTTCTTAAAAGAAATTAATACAAGTAAAAAGAAAAGCAAATTATATTAAGTGTCCTAAATGCAAGGAGTTTGATGGAAGTATCTTATCTTTAAACATTAGCAAGTTTAATATATATCAAATACTGGATACACACAAAGTTTAATTTCGAAGGAGATATAGGAACTGTAATTAAGTGGGTGTGCAAGAACATAGGAGATGAGAGATATGAAGAAGATATTCGTTAGTATTCTATTAGTATCTATACTATTCTTATCTGGCTGTAGTCAAATGATGGCTAAGAAATTTGGTGGCGACTATACATTAGAGTTGCCAGAAGGTGAAAGATTGGTTAATATCACTTGGAAAGAAGATAATTTATGGTATCTGACAGTGCCTATGGAAGATGATTATGAACCACAAACATATAAATTCCAAGCAGATACAGTATGGGGAGTATTTGAGGGAACTGTGACAGTAGTAGAAAGTAGGTAATATCATGAGTGAGCTAAATCCGACTAAAGTTATAGACAGTCTTGATAAATCTTTCAATATTGATTGGGGCGTAAAAACAATAAACGCCCCTAAATTATGGGAATATACTAAAGGTGAAGGTGTAAAAGTTGTAGTAGTTGATTCTGGTGTAGATATGAATCATCCAGATTTAAGAGATAAAATTAAAGGAACTATAAATGCATACGATAAATCTACTAGACTAATAACAGATAATTATGGTCATGGCAGTCATGTTGCAGGTTTAATTGTAGGTGAAAAAACAGGCATTGCACCTAACGCAGAATTATATATTGTCAATTCTTTAGATAGTAATGGTTTCGGTGGTGCTAGAGAAATTTTAGATGGTATTACATATGCAATTAACATTAATGCTGATATATTATGTATGAGTTTAGGTATAAACAAAAGACTACCACAAATAATGGAAAGTAGGCTTAAAAAGGCATATTATCAAGGCATAATTATTGTTTGTGCAACAGGTAACAATGGTATCCAAAACGTGGCTTATCCTGCTTCGTATGATTTCGTTATTGGTGTAGGCGGTGTAAATCAAAATTTAGAGAGAGCTGACTTCTCTAATTACGGTTTCGATATGGATATTGTAGCACCTTCTGTAGATATTTTAAGTACATGGAAAGACGGTAAATATGCCTATATGAGCGGAACTTCAACAGCTTCTCCATTGGTTGCAGGTGGTTTAGCATTGATTAAATCATACTATAGAAAACAAGGTATTGAAATAACTCCTATACAAATAAAAGAAATGATTGCAAAACTAGGCACAAAAAAGAATAGATTTTTAGGCTATGGATTGTTTGACGTTGCCAAGATTATAGGGTTAGAAGATTAAAAAATTCTAACCTTTTCTTATAAAAAGTGTTGACAAACGCAATTAATAATGATATAATGTAATTAACGTAAGGAGGAGGAGATGCGATTATGATGAAGGAGATACTATATAATAACTTGCAAACTATGACACTAGATGAGTTTAATAACTATAAAAACGAAGCAGACAATGGATATATAACAATTAGAGAACATCCAGAAGATAATAATATAGTAATCTTAAACTATACTGATTTGGCTACATATGAAAGACGCTGGAATAAATATACAATGTCTGCAAGAGGTTTGATATTAGACTTGACAGATGTAAATGATGATGGTAAAATACACATATTAGCTAAACCGTTTGGCAAATTCTTTAACTATGGTGAGAATAAAGGTTATGAAAAAGACATTGACTTTTCAGACATTGAATCAATTACAGAAAAGATGGATGGCTCTTTAGGAATTTCATATTTCTTCAATGGAGAAATTAGATTCGCTACAAGAGGAAGCTTTGAATCAAAACAAGCAATTAAAGCTACTGAAATATGGAGAGAGAAATATGCAGATAAATTTAATTGGATTGGGTATATAAATTTCCCATATACAATGTTGGTAGAGATTATTTATCCACAAAATCGTGTAGTGGTTGACTATAAAGGTCTTGAAGATTTGGTTGCACTAGGAGTTATTAATTTAACATTGATGACTGATGAACCATTATTTAGAGTAAAAGCTATCGCAGATAGTTTAGGTATGCCAATCACAAAAGAGTATAAACACGATTTGCATAAGTTGCTAGAAATGAAGAAAACCATTTCTGCCAACGAAGAAGGTTGGATTGTTAAGTTTGGAAATGGTAAACGCCTAAAGATTAAGGGTGATGAGTATTTGAGAGTACATAGAGCAATTTATGGATTATCTGATAAAGCTAAAGTGAAAGCTTGGGCAGAAAATAGTATTGATGAATTAATTAAGTCAATTCCAGAGGAATTTAGGGAAGAAATTGAAGAGTTAAAGAGGAATTTAGATATTCAATTGGAAATAACTAAAAGTATCCTATCTACTATCTATATACACACGAAAGAATATACAAACGCTAGCAAAGAAAATAGAAAAGATTTTGCAAAAATGGTTAATCAAGCAATTAACCCAGAATATAGGAAATTTATGTTTGTTATGCTGGATAATAATGATGAACTTCCAGATAAGATGGTTAAAGAACATATCTTTAAAAACTATGAGCATTATTTATCTACTTGGAGTGATTTATATGAGTAATGAACAAAGGTTTTTGTTAATGTGTGGTATTGCAGGAAGTGGAAAAAGTACATTTGCTAAAGAACTTATTGAAGATAGGGATGATATTGTATACATATCTTCTGATGAGCTTCGTCAAGAGCTTTTGGGGGATGTTAATGACCAAACAAAAAATTCAGAAATATTTGTTGAAATGGCAAAAAGAACCAAAGAAGCTTTAAAAGATGGTAAACATGTAATTTATGACGCTACAAGTATAAGCAGAAAGAAACGTAAAGGATTATTGCAACAACTTCCAAAAAATATTGAAAAAGTAGCTTGCTATGTTGACACAGAATATAAAGATATTGTAAGACAGAATCAAGAAAGAGAACGTGTCGTACCACAACACGCAATTGACAAAATGTATAAGACATTACAGATTCCAATTTATAGTGAAGGTTGGGATAAGATTACATTCTTCCATCACGACAATGTAACTGGAAAACAGTACCCACATCAATTTACGCAAGCTGTTAGAGCAGGTGCATTGCTAGGTCGAGAAGGGTATGATTTAATGAAATTTTTAGCTTCATACTTTGATGAGTTTTTCGGAATTTACGATATGCCACAAGATTCAAAGTATCACAGTTTTTCTGTAAGCCGACACATATACTATGTGTATAAGTATGTATTAGAAAACTATGAAGCTAAAGACGATTATGATAAAGAGATTATGCTTTGGACAGCATTGTGCCATGACATTGGCAAACATTTTTGCAAAAGCTTCGTAAACCGTAAAGGCGAAGAAACTCGATACGCAAACTTCATTGGTCATGAATATGTTGGGTCTCAAATGGCAGTACACTTCTTGCATAAAATGAATTTTGATGATGAGTTTATACATAAAGTTGTAACTCTAATTCAATTCCATATGTATCTATTAGACGAAAGAGCTAATAGGGATAAATTAAAGCGTTATGTTGGCGAAGAAATGTTTAAAAAATTAGAGTTTCTTCGTGAAGCAGATACTCTAGCACACTAATAGCGAGGTGATAATATGTTTATACATATATGGCAGATAACAGTAAACGGACAAAGAATTAATTTTGCAACCGAAACAGTAGATATGGCAGAAGCTATACAATTATTTAAAGATAAATTTCAGAAAGAAAATCCAGATAAAGCTTTTAATGCCGATAAGATTCAATGTATAGATAGTGTTAGACTTCTTGTTGAAGATAAATAATTATATAGTAGGAATTGATTATTCCTAAATTTTTAGTATAATATAAACACGTTGAGGAAGCTACTTATGAGCAATGGGTTGAAGCAGATAGTGAAGAAGAAACACCTTCTTAAAATCGAAGATGAAGCTGATTTTGAGGACGAAGTAAATATACAAGGAATCGAAATTAAAGACATTAAGGTAATTGAAAGAGTTGATGATTGATGGATATTGAAAGAGCAAAGAATGATATTATTTATTTTGTTGAACAAATTAATGGAGTAGAGCTACAATCATGGCAAAAAGATTTATTAAGAGCCTTCCAACGAGGTGACAGACTTGTTTTTATGGATGGGTGTAGATATGGGAAAAGAATGTTATATGATTTAACAATGGGATGGCTCAAATTTGAAGAGGAAGGAGGTAGTGTAATGAAGTATCGTAAAAAGCCTGTTGTTATAGAAGCTTTACAATATACAGGATATAATGCTGATGAAATTATTAAATTTACAAAAGGTATGGCACAAAAGGGTGTAGGTAAATCTTTAATTATTCCTACATTGGAAGGAGACCATATCGCTAGTGTTGGAGATTATATAATTAAAGGAATAAAAGGAGAATTTTATCCATGTAAGCCAGATATTTTTGAGAAAACTTATGAGAAAGTTGATGGTTAATTATGAATTTTGAAGGATTTTTTAATGGAAAAACAATTTTAATGGGTTTTATGCACATGATTGTAGCATTTACATCAATTGTAGTTGTTACAGGTGCTTTAGGATTTAATTTACCGCTAGCATTCTTATTTGCAGGAGTTGGAACATTAGTTTTTCACCTTGTTACTAAGAATGAAATACCTGTAACTTTAGGAGTTTCTGGTGTATATATGGGTGCTATACTGTTTGTGGCTGAACAGTATGGTGTGGCATTCGCACATGGTGGTATTGTAGTAGCAGGGTTATTCTATATCTTATTTGCTTTAATTATGTTTAAATGGCAAGATAAGATACTACCGTTATTCCCAACTTGGTTGCTATCAACAGTAGTGGCTTTAATTGGTTTAAATCTGCTCCCTATTGGTGCAAGCTTATTAACTAACAATATTACAGTAGGTCTAACATCATTAATTGTCACATCTTTAGTATCATTGGTTGGAAATGAAAAGCTAGGAATGTTTGCAGTACCTATCGGTGTGTTAGCAGGAACTCTAGTAGCATTCTTTACAACAGGATTAACAATTCCATCTTCTGTGGGAATTGAATATATCGCACCTCAATTCAACTGGCAATCGGCTCTAACTATTGGCGTGATGGCTTTCCCTGCAATGTTTGAGATGATGGGAGATACAAAAAATACAGGAAATATTATTGGTAAAAATATATTTAAAACAGTAGGACTAGGACGTGTATCATTAGGTAACGGTTTAGCTAGTATGATAGGCGGTTTAGGCGGAAGTAACGCATATACAACATATGGTGAAAATGCTTCATTCGTTATGATGAGTAGATTCTATAATCCATCTGCACAAATCTGGACAGGAATCTTCTTAATAATTCTAGCATTCTTATCACCTCTAATGACAATTATTTCAGCTATACCTATTGAAGCATTTGGTGGAGCAGTTACGGTGCTATTTGCTATGATTATTACAAATGCTATTAAACAAATTGGTGAATCTATTGACCTAAACAAGAATCCCAAAGCATTCACTATTATTACAGTTATGATTGCAGTATCAATGCTTACTGTGTCTTTCGGTGGTATTACCGTATCATCTGTAGCTGTAGCAACCGCAGTAGGCATATTTTTAAATGCAATTTTTAATAAAAAATGTATTGACAAACATAATGAATAATGATATAATTATAGCAGAGGTGATGGTATGGATAATTTAATTAAAATTATCAACGACTTGAAATCTGATTCAAGTCGTACAGGCAAAGAAAAGATTCTGAAAGATAACGAGAGTGACGCATTATTTAGGTATGTTTTAAAATTCGTATATAATCCATTCATTGTAACTGGGTTATCTACTAAAAAAGTGAATAAGAAAGTTAAAGTTAAGATTGATAGTAAGCATGATTTTAAAGAAATTGAAGAAGTTTTACGTTATTTAAAAACACATAATAGTGGTAGAGATTATGATATTGCTGTAGTACAAAACTTCATCAACAAACTCTCTACAAAAGAAGCAAAAGATATTGCTAAACAAATTGTAACCAAAAGTTTGAAGGTTGGAATTACAGAGAAAACTATCAATAAAGTATATGGAAAAGACGAGATTCCTAGCTTCTCTGTAATGCTAGCAGAATCATATGCTAAACAAGAATCTTCATTGACAGGTGAGTTTTACATAACACAAAAGCTTGACGGAAACAGATGTATAGCAATTAAAGATGATGATGAAGTTAGATTTTTTACACGTAAAGGTCAACCGATTGATGGAATGAAAGAGTTAGAAAAAGAAATAATGAAACTACGAAATGGAATTGTTTTAGATGGAGAATTACTTCTAAGAAATGATAATAATTTACCTGCTGATGAATTATTTAGAGAGACGCAAAAAGTTGTAAGAAAAGATGGTGTTAAAAAGAATTTAGAATTTTACGCCTTTGATATTTTATCTGTTGAAGAATTTAAAAACGGTATATCCATTAATAAATATGAACATAGGCGAGAAGAATTAGAAAGCTTATTCTCATTCTTTGGCGAAGATTTCGAGTACACTAAAGTATTACCTGTTTTATATAAAGGTGACGACAAAAATATGATTGCTGTACTAATGAAATATGCAGAAGAAAAAGGTTGGGAAGGTTTGATGGTAAATACAGCAAGCGGCTTATACCAGAACAAACGTACTACAGACCTTTTAAAAGTTAAGAGAATGAAAACAGCGGACATTTTAGTTGTTAGCCTAGAAAAAGCTATTGACGGTCAATTTAAAGACTTGTTAGCTAGGGTTAATGTTGAATATAAAGGTAATCTAGTTGGCGTTGGTAGTGGATTTTCAATTGAAGAACGAAAGAAATTTGCAGAAAACCCAGACCTAATTGTTGGAAAAATTATCGAAGTACAATATTTTGAAGAATCCAAAGACGAAAAGACAGGTCAGCCATCATTAAGATTCCCTGTATTTAAAGGTATTCGTGAAGATAAAGATATAAATGATGTGAATTACGATGGATAAAGGGGTGTAAACAGATGAAATCGTTAGATTACTACAACAGTTTTTGGTACAGATTTACCAGACCAATCAAACGGTTGTGGTTTAAATTTTTACTAAACAGAGATAAGCTAATCAAGGTTGATGAGCGTCATCGTGGTGTTGGAAAAACTTATATGATGATTGAAAGAGCAATAAAAGAAGATATTCCAATTGTCGTAGGAAATCAACAGCAAGCATATTTAATTAAAAGGGATGGAAACCCTGTCGAAGTATTGAGATTGGCAAAAAATTTCACTATTGATTTTAAGGGTAAACGTTTCCCGAATGGAGTTATGATTGATGAATCTGTAGACCCAGCAATGATTCCTTTTATAGAAGGAGAAAATATTAAAATTCGTGGTGGATTCATTAGAAATTATAATTATAAGGGTGATAAAACAAATGAAAGTTAAAAAAATAGCTGTCGTCTATATCCCTAATAGACTAGATAGTATATCTAGTGCTGAAAAAATATTTAATAAGATTATTTCAGAGTTAGAGGATAGTGGACTTGAAGTTAAACGCTCTAACAAATTTTTAACATTGTTTAATAATGCTACAAAAGTTGAGAAAGTACCTTTTAATAGAGCAATGCTTGGCATGAAAACTACACATATGTATATAGACAACAACTTACTCAAACTAGAAGGTGGAAAACAATTTGTCAATGAAATATTAATACCATGTGTTATCCCTAGTGGAAACTATGCAAACTTTGACATTACAGAAGAAGTAGAGGAACGAGTATTTATTTTTGATTTAAAAGGAAACACAGAAAAATATTTTTAAAAACTATTGACAAATACAATTTGTAATAATATAATATATGGAGAAGGATATATTAACCTTCTCCTATTTTTACCTATAAATAGTGTCTTATGATAGATTTAAATAAGTTTACAGAAAAAGAGATTAGACTAATCGAAGATATGATAGACAGAAAGATAAAGTATTAGCAAAAACAAATTATAATGATATAATATATATACAAGGGGTGAACATAATGTTTAAGGTAATCGTTGTAGGAAGTAGAGATTTTAATGACTACGAATTGCTTAAACGTAAAATGATTCATTTTCTTAGTAGATACAAGCCACATGAAGTTGAAATTGTTAGCGGTGGAGCTAAAGGTGCTGACGCTCTAGGTGAAAGGTTTGCCAAAGAGAAAGGTTGTCATTTAAAGATTATGAAAGCTAATTGGGATTTGTTTGGTAAGTCAGCAGGCTACATAAGAAATGAAGAAATGGCTATTTATGCAGATGCATGTGTTTGCTTTTGGAATGGCGTTAGTCGTGGAACTAAACGTATGATTGATTTAGCTAATAAGTATGAGATTCCTGTCAAAGTTGTTAGATATAAAGCCTTGACAGAAGCAAATAATAATGGTATAATGGAGGTATACAACAATGAGTAAACTCGAAGATAAAGTAATTGAGATGTATAGAGATGGCAATGAAGTCGAATACATAATCGAGTCTCTAAATATCACACATAAACGAGTTAAGCAAATACTCATAGGTCTGAAAGAAAGTAGCAGATATAAGCGAACTTTCACAGATGAATTTAAAAAGATAATTGCCGAGCGTGATATGAATGGTATTTCACGTAGACAAATATCTTTAGAACTTGAAATCAATGCGAATACAGTAAAGAAAGCTTGCGAAAAATTTGGTCAAACATTAAAAGAACGAGCTTCATCAGATAATGAATTTACTAGAATTGATGGTAAATTTAACTTATCTGAATGTCCGTTATGCAAAAGCAAAGATGTTAATAAGGTAGACGACAACACTATTTACTGTATGAGTTGTGGTAATGAATTTATTATTAATAAAGACCACGTATTAAAAGTTAACTGGGAGTATGTTGAATGAGTTATGGATAATTTATAAAATAACAAACAATATCAATAGAAATGTTTATATAGGTCAAACGACAAAGAAGCTGTACGAAAGAATCAAAGAACATATATATAATTCTAAAATAAATTCCAAATCTTAAACAATTGTATCGTTAGTGGAACAACAGCAGTAGCTTGTCAAGAATTAAATAGAAACTGGATTGGTTTCGAAATTAATGAAGAGTATCTAAAATTAACAAATAAGCGAATAGGAGTGGTATTGTTATGAGCATATATCATGTATTCTGCAATGAGAAAAAAGGCTTTTGGAGTGTTAATGCAGACAGTGCAGAAGAAGCTGTGTGTTTGGCTACAAAAAACAGTAATGAATATACAGGGGTTTTCACAGTAAAAGTAGCAGAATTTGAATCAAAGTTTATGAACACATTTAACGGAAGCGTCTTTAAGTGTATGTGGGAATCCTAGTGCAATTTTAAGATGCTGTAAAGGTAAACAAAAAACTCATAAAAGGTTTATTTGGAAGTTTGAAATATAATAGATTAATAAGGAGTGGTGTATAATGTCTAATATTACAAAGCAAACACGAAGAGAATCTTATGATGAAGTACTAAAAGACTTAAACAAAAGACAGGCTTTAGTTTATACTTATTTAAGGTCATTTCCAGAAGGAACTACAGCAAAGAATTTAGCTGTCCATATGCATAACAATGGAGACGCTTCTTCACCAGAAAGAAATAGTACGCACCCTAGATTAAACGAGCTAGTTAAAAAAGGTTATGTTGAAATTATTAGTAAAAGACAATGTGAATATACAGGTCGTAAGGTCGCTGTATATAAAGTTAAGGAGGTTTAATATCAATGAAAGTAGTGGTTACACATGAACGTAGTGATGACTTTACATATGAAGCTTTGGAGATAGTTATTGATGATACATATAAGTTTAGCGTACATCATTCAGAGGATACCCCAGAAGATAACACATTATATAGAAATTTTTCTGATTGCTTTGACATTCCAAATATGCTACAGCGAGCATATGAAGCAGGTCGTAAAAGTGAGCCATTTGAAGTAGTATATTATAGAGAAGAGGATTAAATTATGATTACATTAATTGCTATGATAGATATGGCAGATGGTATGGGAGATAAAAATGGTAAGCTATTGTTTGACATACCTAGACATAATGCTAGATTCAAAAATGAGACGAAAGGCAAGAAGATAGTTATGGGAAGGAGAACATGGGATTCTCTTCCTAAAAAACTATTAAGAAATAGAGATAAATATGTTTTAACTAGAAATGAAAATTTCAAAGCTAATAGTGTTAGTGTTATACACTCTATTGACGAAGTTTTGGATTTAGCTAATAATAGCGATGTAGTTGTTGTGGGTGGTGGCGATATTTTCAATCAGATGATACCTTACGCAGACAAATTAATTATTACACATGTACATGAATTTAATTTTGATGCAAGAGTGTTTTTCCCAGAGTTTTCACATAGAGATTGGAATATTCAGGAAAAGGAGAAGTTTGAAGAAACAGATAACCTGCCATCATTTACGTTTGCAACATATGATAAAAAGACTAACTAAGGAGTGTTGTTAATGCAACAAAATGAAGATATTCTTAATCTAAGCAGAAAAATTATCATCTCATCTCCAATCGACAGCAACGTTGCAGAGAAGGTTGTTGGTCAGATTATGGATATTAATGAATTTGATAACCAGATGAGTGTTGTTAGCACATATCAACCACAGCCTATTGAAATTTATATTAATAGTGATGGCGGTAGTGCAACAGATGGATTTGCCATTATTGGAGCTATGGAAATGTCGGAGACACCAATTTTTACATATGGATTAGGAATTGTAGCGTCTATGGCTTTAGGAATCTTTGTTAAAGGGGATTATCGTATTGCCCATCGTTATACAAGATTTATGTATCATTCAGTTGCTTATGGTGAGATGGGATATATTCAAGACCACGAAGATTCGCTTCGAGAATCAGAATTGGTACAATATATGTATGATGACTTATTTAAAGAAACAAAGATTACTAGAGAGAAAATGGATGAAATTAGAAAAAGTAAAACTAACTTCTTCTTTAGTGGTAAGGAAGCTGTTACATTAGGTATTGCAGATGAGGTAACTAAGAAACCTCAAAAGAAAGTACAGCTTTTAACAGATGAAGAGTTTCAAACTGTGCAGAAAGAACTAGAGAAAGAATAGTAATAAAATAGAGTGGTAGACTTTACCACTCTAAATTTTTCTTGACATGTATCACAAATAATGGTATAATATATGCATAACGTATTAGGGAGAGTAGATATATGATTGTTACATACACAGGAAATTATTTTGACTATGGTAACATTACTAAGGATAGTATCAACAAAGAAGATATTATACCTGCATTAACCAGAATTAACAGATTTGTTGGTCATACATTCAGACCTTACAGCGTAGGAGAACACACATTTTGGTGCTATATGATGGCTAAAAGGTTAGGATATTCCATTCGTGAACAGCTATTGGTATTCGTACACGATTTCACAGAAGCATATTGTGGTGATGTAAATACAGATTTGAAGAATCTATTACCAGAATATAAACGTATTGAAAGAGAAGTTGAGTTAGCTATATATGAATATTTAGGCATTAAGCCACCAACAAAAGAAGAGGAATTTAAAATTAAGGTAGTAGACTACACTATGTTAGTGGTTGAAATGAGAGATATAACACATCATAACCATTTAAGCACAATCAAAGAGCTAGAAGATTATATCGCTGTTGATATATTAGATGAATTTAAGATACATTCAAATGTTGATATTGATGATAAGGAGTTAATGGTTATATTAAATATCATTCTTGACTACCTTTTAGAATTATATAAAAATAAATATAACAACTAAGAAGGGGTAAATGATATGGGTAAAAGAAATCTTTTTTATGGAACGATGAATGCTTCTAAATCTGCACAGTTATTAATTCAAGCGTTTAACTTGGAGCGACAAGGAAAGAATGTAATTGTTTTCAAACCTTCTATTGATACAAGAGATGAGGGTGTAGTTAGGTCAAGAGCATTAGACGAAGAAAGAAAAGCCATTGTAGTACCTAGCGATGCCAAAGGTTTTATGTATAATATTATTGAAAACAATTCAAAAGTTAATTATATATTTATAGATGAACTGCAATTTATGAAGGCACACCAAGTTGAAGAGTTAGCAAAAATTTCTATTGACTTTGACAAACATATATTTGCATACGGTCTTTTATTAGACTATAAGGGCAATTTATTTGAAGGTGCTAAAAAGGCTATTGAATGTGGTTTTACATTGCATGAATTAAAGATACAATGTGATTTCTGTAACTCGAAGGCAACAAATCATTTGTTATACATAAATGGTAAACTAGTTACCAAAGGTGAACCAATTCACGTGGGAGACCAAGAATATAAAAGCGTCTGTTATCCATGTTTTTTGAGAGAAGTTGATAAGCATAAAAAATAATAATTTAATGTTGATATTTGGACGATAACCTGTTATAATATAAATATATCAGGTTACTTCTATATTAAAAGGAGGGATAAGCGTGAATAATAAAAGATTTAACGTTGGAGATATTGTTAGGTTGAAGTTGTTGGGGGATGCACATTACTACATGGTTACAGACTTTATTGATTTTTTAGCAGCAAATGAAAAAGATATTGATGTAGATTACGAGATTGTGTTAATTTACCCTATACTTAAAAATCCTAAAATTGAGAACATGATTCATGAAGAACTTGTTAAAGTTGCAGATTTCAAATCTAAGGACTACAGAATTTTAATGGATTACATTATTAGAGAGCGTATTGCACGTGGATTTAAAGATATTCCAGATAATATCGAGCATGTTATTTTAGACGATGTTAAAAAGCCGAGGCTTATAGGTGAGAAAAAGAATGAATTAATGTCAACAAACAAATCTTCGAGACCTGTAAAAGCAAAGATGAAATCTAAAAAATTTGGAATCAAAGAAATTAATGCAATTCTAAATGACACAAAAACAGATAACAGAATTGAAGAACTTAAAGTTGAAATGGATAACGTGTTAGATTCTTTAAACGAATCTATCAAAAATAAAGATGATGAAAACATTAAATTACATAAAGATAAACTTGAAAACATTAGAAGAGAGTTGATGGAGTTAGAGCATTTTACATTATAATTAAAGGGAAGGTGTCAACTTAATGGATAACTACACAATTTATCACATACATAGTGATATTAGTAACTTGACAGCAGGAACAGGTGCAGATTCTATCACAAAGTACACCGACTACATTGAAAGAGCTAAAGAACTTGGAATGCAGTCTATGGCGATTTCAGAACATGGTAGTGTGATGAATTGGATTGAGAAAAAGAAAGCTATTGAAAATGCAGGAATGAAGTACATACACGCAAACGAAATTTACTTAACGCAAAAAATTGATAAGGATGACGAAGGTAATCCGATTAAGATTCGTGATAATTTTCACTATATGCTTATTGCGAAAAACTATGATGGTGTGTTAGAATTAAATGACTTAACTTCAAAATCATTTAATCGTGAAGATGGTCACTTTTATTACAACCCACGAATAACTTTTGATGAGTTAAAAAGCACATCGGACAACATTTTAATGACTTCTGCCTGTATCGCTTCGCCATTATGGAGATTGTATAACAAAGCGTATAGTGAAATCGGTATTAAAGATAGAGAAGCTTTAAGAGAATTTGATGATTTATTGAATTGGATGGGCGACAACAAACATAGAATGTTTTTTGAAGTACAGTATCACAACCATCCACAACAAAAAAAATTTAATCAAATGTTGCTAAGATTGTCAAAAGAATTAAATATTCCTTTAATTGCAGGAACAGATACTCACGCATTGAATCGTGAACACGCACAAGCACGTAAATTATTTTTGAAAGCTAAAGATGCCACATATGGAGATGAAGATTCGTTTGATTTAACATTTAAGTCATATGAAGAGCTTGTAAGAATGTTTGAAGAGCAAGGTGTTTTACCAAGGCACATCTACTTAGAAGCCATCCATAATACAAATGTTATGGCTGATATGGTAGAGGAATTTAAATTAGATAAAACACCTAAATATCCAAAGCTATATGACAATCCAATTGAAGTATTTAAGGAAAAAATTAATGAAGGTGTTAAAAAGCGTGGTATCGATAAATTCCCTTCTAAAAAGAAAAAACAATATTTTGATAGAATAAAAGAGGAATTTGACACATATATTAAACTGAACGCAGTTGATTACATGCTTTTGCAAAAACACATTATTGATTGGTGTCATGAGAATGGTATCTATCAAGGTTATGGTCGTGGGTCTGTAAACGGTAGTTTAATAGCTTACATCTTAGGTATTACAGAAATGGATTCGATTAAGCATAAATTAAATTTCTTTAGATTTTTAAACCCAGACCGAGTCAGTCTACCCGATATGTTAAATGTCGCCTAATACAGTAATGTATTAGTGAAAATCCTGTGAACGCTATTGCCTAGCGGTGTGCCTTATAAAAGGTGCTATCGGTAAAACTCCAAACCGTAAAGGTCGGTGGACAATACCGAGCCAAGCTCTAATCTAAAAACTTAATCCGACATAATAAATGTGTTAAGGTGATTTTTATGAATGAAATATGGAAAGATATAAAAGGACATGAGGGTATTTATCAAATATCTAATCTAGGAAATGTAAAATCGCTAGAAAGATTACTGTGGAACGGTCACACATATTATACATATAAAGAAAGGTTGCTTAAAAAGTCTATTAATCATAACGGATATTATACAGTTAGATTATCAAAAAATGGTAAGAGTAAAAATTACTTACTTCATAGACTTTTAGCAATACATTTTATACCAAATCCCAACAACTATCCTATCATTAATCATAAAGATGGTAATAAATTGAATAATAACTTAGACAATTTGGAATGGTGTACATATAAGTACAATAATCATCATGCTGTAAAAGAGGGATTGAATAATGTTGCTAAGAAAATCAAAGCTATAAATATTGAAACAGGAGAAGAGTTATATTTCAATTCTGCTAGAGATGCTGATAAAATTTTGAATGTCGGATATAAAAATATATCAGCATGTTTGAATGGAAGGCAACATACTTGTGGCGGATATAAATGGATGTTTTTAGATTAGAGAAGGTGTAACGACTATTATGTAGGGTGGAAGATAGGCTACCACTCGAAGAGCAGGACACCCAACTGACACAATTAGGTGTTAAGGGGTGAAGATATAGTCTACTCCCACTTCCCTAGAGAAGTGTTAAAGTATCTCGAAAGAGAGGGTAAAAAGGATAGATGTTGACTTTCCACCTAGTCGCAGACAAGAAGTTATTGATTTCTTAGCAAGTATTGAAGGTATTGACTTTGCAGAAATTATTACATTTAACACGTTTGCACTAAAAGGGGCGATTCGTGAGATTGGTCGAGCTTTAGATATGCCATTAAGCGAAGTTGACCAAATAGCTAAAGCTGTTGAGAAATTTAATGGTAAAGACCATATTGATGAAACTTACAGAAATCGTTATCCAGAATTGTTTAAATATGTTGATTTATTGAATGGTGTAATCTTTGCAATGGGTAGTCATCCATCTGGATTTGTTGTTTCTCCTATCGACCTAGATGCTAATGTTTCAACAGTTTACACGAAAGAAAGTAAATATCGTGTTACATCTGTAAACATGGGAGAATTAGATGGTGAGAATTATGTGAAACTTGATATTTTAGGGTAAAGTTTAGCCCTAGTAAAAGTGGGTTATATGCTGAAAACCCCTAAAGCCTTTAGTACCATAGTGTGATAATCTAAAGGATGTAATAATGGGCAATCAGCAGGGAAGGATAGCTTGAATCCACCCTCAACGACTATCGGAATATCCGACTACTATATCAGCGATGATATAGTAGAACCCCACTAGGAATGTTGTGAAACATGCCGAATGATATAGTCTGAACTCTGACCGAAAGGCAGAGAGATGAGCAGAAATGACTCATCCGTTACCTGTTTACTTAATAATTTAATATTTATATCTTCCATTAAATGATGAGGTGAATAATTTAAGTAGAGCAAAATATTCAAAAGAAGAATTTTAAATAGAAAATGCGTTAAAACAATAAATTAAAGTAAACAGGTAATAGTAACAAATTGTAGACAATATTGAATTAATCAATGAAACTTGTAAGCTAGCAGGTATCGAAAGATTAACACCAGACAACATTGATACTAATGATATGGAAGTTTGGAAATCTTTAAGAGAATCTACGCTCGGAGTATTTCAATTTGAGAGTGCAAGTGCTCACGCCTATGTAAAACAACTATTCAGTGATGAAACTCTCGAAAACATTAGAAAAAATGTTGGAGAAGTTGACTATATTGACTTGCTTTCTATGGCTAATGGTGCAATTCGACCATCTGGTGACAGTTATCGTCATGAACTTGCAAAAGGTGTACCAAAAGATAATGGACACCATGCATTAAATGAATCATTAAAAGATACTCTAGGCTACCTAATCTTCCAAGAACAAATCATGCATTTCTTGACCGATTTCGCCAATCATACAGGTGCAGAATCAGATACTGTGCGTAGGGGTCTTGCTAAGAAGAAAGGTACAGAGCAGTATCTACCTAAAATTCATGATGGTTTCATTAAGCATATGACAGAGAATTACGGAGAGACAAAAGAACACGCAGAAGAAATTCTTGAATCATTCTTGCAAGTTATTGCTGATGCTAGTAACTATGGATTCTCTCTTAACCATAGTACACCATATAGCTACATTGGTTATATAGGTGCATGGTTAAGACACCATTATCCACTAGAGTTTCTAACTGTAATCTTGAACTTACAAGATGACGATAAAGAGAAAACAGGTAAGATTATGAACTACGCTAAAAAACGTGGAATCACAATCAAACCTATTGAATTTGGAAAGTCTCGGTCATTCTATAACTTTAATCGTGAAGAGCAAACAATCTATAAAGGCATTGCTTCAATTAAATTCTTGAATAAGAAAGTTGCAGAAGAGTTGTATGAATTGGCACAAAACAACGAATATGACCGAAACGACTTTGCAGGATTATTAAAGGATATTTTCGAACATACATCTGTAGATACTCGTCAAATGGAAATCTTAATCAGACTTGATTTCTTCAAGGAATTTGGTGCAAAAGAAGTATTACTTGAAGTTTATCTAACAATGGCAGACAAAAAGAAAGCAAATACTGTAATGTACCCAGAATTTGCCGATAAAGAGGTTGTAGAAGAAAAAGTTAACAAAAGAACAGGAGAAGTAACTACTAAGACTAAAATTGTTAAGAGACCTTTAAAATACGGAATTGACCTCAAAGAAGCAACTAAGCAAGTACGACTACAAAATATTCGTGAGTATGAGAAAGCTGTAAGAGCTAATCCACCACGCAAAATTGAGTTGTATGAACAAATCAGGTTTGAGAAAGATAATTTAGGTTATGCAGTTTCTACATATCCTCAATTACCAGATAATGTTGTGCTTGTATTAGATGTAAACACTAAATACAAACCTGTGCTTACTTTATATAAAGTTAAAACAGGTGAAGAAGTGTTGGTTAAAGTTGATAAGAAGAAATTCTTTATCAATGACGAATATCTTCTGTATAAAGGCGACATTATTCAAATTTTAGACATTGAGAACCGTTACGGTTGGAAACGTATAGATGGTAAATGGGTTGAGGACAAAAATAAGATTGAGCCACACTTAAACAAATGCAAAATAATCAGAAGAGCAAATAGATAACTACTTGACAACAATCTGGAAGTGTGTTATAATAATACTAGACGGTAGAGATACTGTCTAGTATATTTTTTAACTAAATGGAAATGATGTATAAAGATGAAGAGGGGTTTTAGTAATGCGATTCAACAAAGAAGATATAAAGAAATTTACATTTATCAAGAGGGAAAATTTAGGTAAATGCCCTTGCTGTGATAAAGAAGTACACAACGACCAATTATATGTAGAAGATGGCAAGAACGTATATCATTATTCATGCTACAACTATATGAAGGCAGAAGATGATGGTGTCAATGGGTAATAGATATTTATACGGACTAGACATTAGTCTTAAAAATACAGGTATAACAATATACGACCTAGACAGTAAAGAGTTTGTATTTATCGACAGTTTTAGTACACAAAAAATATATGCCACAAAAGAAAATAAAGGCTTGCATCTCAATGCGGTAAAATTAAAGAAAATATCCGATTGGATTGAGGGTATAATAGAAGAATACCCTCCTTACATAGTTGCAATAGAGAGAATGTTTAGTAGATTCCAAAATGAAACACAAACTATCGCCAAAGCTACAGGAGTCATACAAAAGGCATTATGGAATGTGCCACAATATTTATACGCACCAAAATCTGTTAAAGCTACTATAATTCATGGAAATGCTTCAAAAGAGATGGTTTCTATTGCAATAAAAACAAAATATAATGATATAACTTTTAAAAACGATGACGAATCTGATTCGTTCGCTGTAGCACTATGTTTCTTAGTTGATAAAGGTTTGATAGAATGGGAGAAACCTAAATTATCTGAAATTAAAAAGTTAATAAAACCTAAAATGAAAAAATAAACATTAAGGGGAGATAAGTATGCTAGGTTTGTTTAGAAAGAAAAATTATAAGATGACGAAAGAGGAACAGAAAATCGAAGAGCTTAAAAAGAGAGATAAAAAGAAAGAGAATATGATTGAACTCCATTGTAAAGGAACTTACGGATTTCTTGTAAAAGAAAATGAGGAATCATTCGAAGAATGGAAAGAAAGAACTGGTGATTACAACAGAAGTATACATAGCTTCTTTGACATTTATCATTCACACTCTGTAGCTGTAAAGTATGATGTAGAAATTACATATAATAATATTACATATAATTTAAATAATGAATTTGAAATTCATTATACTAATGGCGAAACAAATTGCTACAGATATATTTTTAAAATAGTTAAAGGTGATGAAGAAACGATGGAGAACATGAATGAGAAACTTAAAAGAGATATTATTAGACAATTTGAGAAGCACATAAAAGAAAATTACGCAGAAGAAATGAGAAGAATATTAGAAGAAAATAATAAATTCACTTTCAACTTCGTAATCGAAACTGAAAAGATTGAAATTATGTAAACTATATATCCCCTCAATAGAGGGGATATATTTTTATAATCTTGACTTAGCTTCTCTTACAATAATAAATGACATATCTAATTTATCATAATCTTCGATTACTTCATTGATTGTCAATAGCGTAGATACTACACCTGCTTCTTTAACCATTTCTTTAATTATTGAAGCAGAATCTTCGCTAACATCTATATTGAAGTTGTCTTTGATATATTTGATTAATCTTTCGATTTCTCCGTCAATATTTAACTCTTCACTATTATTGTCTACATTAATTTCTTCTGTATTGTTCGGCTCGTTTGAACCAAAAATACGCTCTTTTAATCCACTATTGTAATAATAAAAAGATGTTGAACTAACTGTAGTGTTGTGAGTTTTAGCAAACTCTCTAAACAGTTCGCTTAGAGATTTAGTGATTTGACCATTTTGATTCATATGGCTTCTAATGAAATCCTCTAATTGACCTTCAAGCTTATCCCATTTTTTAGGCTTTATATCACCTGTTTTAACTGTTGTTAACATTAAACTTCATCTCCTTAAATGTTTTTGTTTTACTTACAAGAATTAGTATATATAATATTCTATGTTTTGTCAATAGATTTTATCAAAAATAAAAAATCCCCTCTATAGAGATGATTATAGAAGGGATTAATAATTTGATAAAAGCACTATTTTATCAATTATTTATCTTTATTTAATTCTTTTTTGATTACGTCATTCATTTCTTTGACAGCACTTTCAATTAGCGTATCAATCTCTTTCTCGGATATTTTAATTTTCTTCTCATTCATTAACTTCACTAATTCAATTTTAGCTACTTTTAATTTTTCGTCTCCATCAAGATGTTTATATGTTTGCTCAACAGCATTAACTACAATACGAACTAATTCTTTATTGGTCTCTAATTTAGTGATTAAACCTTTTTCTTTAAAATATGCTGTAACTTTTTGAGCCACCCAACCTACAAGTGCTGTAATAACAACAATGACCAAGTTAATTAATTCTGCTTGAATTGATTCCATTTAAAATTCACTCCTTATTTTTTCTCACGCCCATTGACAAATATCAACAGGCGTGGTATAATTTTCATATAATTATTATTTGTCTCCCTTTTTAAACTGTTCTAACCTGATATTTAATTCTTGAATTTTTTGTTGAAGTTGTCTGTTTTCAATAGTAAGATTGATGTTGACATCCTGTAATTGCCTTATCTCTTCTCTTAAACTATCAATCTCATCTCTTTGCTCCAACAACATTTGACGAAGCTCTGCAATAAGTTGATATTGGTCTTTAGAAAGTTGCATTCTATCGCTGATTGCTAGTTCTTTCCCATTGTTACTCTTTGTAATTAGGAGAGTAACAAACGACCCGATAAGAGCAGAGATAGCAGTTATCCAAGCTGAATCAGCTAATACAGCTAATAACCATTCCATCTCTATTCCTCCTATTCTGTGTCGAATTTAGCAACCCCTTTTTCACCAATAACCCTTTAACCTAGATGTCACTTCTTTTTAATGCCAAACAATTTAGCGAGCTTATCAATCAAATAATCAATAACTCTAGTCCAGAACTTAAATTGTTTTTCTTTTTCTAAATCTTGTTCATCCTTATTATCTTCTTTAGGAAGGTCATCGGAAGGGTTAGTCTCCTTTTCCTCTTCTGGCTCTTCCGTAGGTAGAGAGTATTCAAATTTATTTAGTTGGTCATAGATAGATATAATATGTTGACCATAATTATCATTCATTGCCCACTTCATATTTAGGTCTTCCCAATGTGGTGCTACTCCACGAGACACATACTTAAATCGTGGGTCAATGATTTCTTCTCCTTCTGGAAGATTGTCTTTTGTAGCGTAAGCGAATAAATGTTGAATTTGAGCAGTTACGCCATCTTTTACAGTAGGGAATGAATGACCTTTAATACCTTTGCTAGTTACACCTAATCCACAGTAATTGTGTTGGTCTGGCGTTACAGCTGTTCCATCATCAAACTTAAACCATCCAGTTTCAATGATTGACTGACAGAACGCAATATCTCCACGAATGCCATATCTCTCT